>Ga0209181_10000165_pt1 | contig 120022 bp, 87 predicted proteins | sample MAT05_FD_187208 | JGI IMG/M metagenome (GOLD analysis project Ga0209181, IMG submission 187208) | Freshwater microbial communities from Lake Fryxell liftoff mats and glacier meltwater in Antarctica - MAT-05 (SPAdes) (version 2) | ecosystem: Environmental > Aquatic > Freshwater > Ice > Liftoff...
AGCAGTTTTTTTAAACACAAAAGAGACAAAAGGGGACAAAAGCCCGTGGAGTACTCTTTTAAAAACTCAAAAGGTTCGTAGAGTATTTTTTTAAACACAAAAGAGACAAAAGGGGACAAAAGCCCGTGGAGTATTCTTTTAAAAACTCAAAAAGTCCGTAGAGCGGTTTTTTTAAAACACAAAAGTGACAAAAGAAGACAAAAGTCCGTAGAGCGGTTTTTTTGAAACACAAAAGTGACAAAAGAAGACCAAAGTCCGTAGAATGGCTTTTTTTAAAACACAAAAGTGACAAAAGAAGACAAAAGTCCGTAAAGCGGTTTTTTTAAAACACAAAAGTGACAAAAGAAGACAAAAGTCCGTAGAGCGGTTTTTTGTGTTTATGATTTACCGAGTTCCTGCGCCCTGTTGAGCGCTGCATTGGCCCCGGCGATAATATCCGTGTGTAAGGCCGTCTCGCGGAAAACCTTTAATGCTGCTTCCGTGGTACCACCTTTACTGGCCACGCGGGCAATCCAGTTTTCGCAGGACAGGTTGGCTTTATTGTACAAATCTACCGCGCCAGTGAAAGTTTGACTGACTAATAACTCTGATTCAGAAGCCGAAAAACCCATATTGACGGCCGCTTCAATCATAGCGTTCATAAAATAATAAACGTAAGCCGGGCCGGAACCGGAAATAGCCGTAGCCGCGTCAATCATATCCTCTTTTTCCACGTACAACGTTTTTCCAGTCGTATTGAGCAGGTTTTGCACCATAACCAATTCTAAACGGGTCACCGGATCAGTAGAGGTAAAGGCCGTGACACCTGCACCAATTTGAGCGGGCAGGTTGGGCATGGCCCGAATTACTTTATCCGCCCTCAATGCCTCGCTGATGGCTGACATCCGCACCCCGGCCATAATGCTCAAATGCACCTGCCCGGGTTGGGTTAAGTCCCGCATTTCGTTGAATAATTTGGCAGAATCCTGCGGTTTAACCGCGTAAATCAGCAAATCTGCCTTCGAAACACATTGCGCAGGATCGCTAAAAAAGCGCCCTTCGTGCTGTTGGCTCAATTGTTCTGCTTTTTCAGCAGTTCTACTCAGGATCATCATATTATCCTGCGTAACAATACGGCTGCGCAGAAAACTTTGAGAATAGGTAAGACCCATGTTGCCCCCACCAAGGATCAAAATATTCATACTTTGGAGAGTTCTTCTTTCAGATAGTCTATTACGCGAATTTCGGTTGGATCCACTTTTCTCAATTCTGCCAGATAAAAAGATACCCAGTCGCCGAGATTGGTCAAATAAAACGCTTTTTCTATGGAGGATTTACCTTTTGACCAGACTTCAATAGAAGTCGCCGTAAAATGCTCTACTATTTCTTTATTGATATTCATCCGCACGGCAGTACGCTGAAAGTCATCGCGATTGCGCAACCAAATTACCGCGAGATCGGGGCGTTGATCGCGCCAACCGACCAATTCATTGTGGTTCATTTCCGGTACGACGTGGTGCCAGCACAACATTTTTGCATTTTCGTTGATTTGTTGACGCCAACGGATCGTTACCGGCTCAATATGATCGGCACTGTATAAAACCGGCGTTTTACCTTGCAGAAACCCGGCTAATTTTTGAGCGCGTTTCTGGATGTCGCCGTCTTCTTTTTCCAATAATTTTTGAGCAGATTTAACTTGCCCCAGCAATTTTAAAGGTATTAATTTGGCTGCACGCAACACGCCCAATTGTGCCACCACCGAGTAGCCGAGGCACGCACGGGGGCTGCTCCAGCCGCCAGGTAACTCCACATAATCCAAGCCGTTTTTCTTTGCTAATTCGATCAGCTTACCACCGGAAGATATACATACAATTTTGGCCCCCGCGGCCAATAATTGATCGAAAGCCTGTAAGGTTTCTTCCGTATTGCCGCTGTAAGAAGAACAAATAGCTAAGGTGTGTTTGTTTACCCAGGCAGGTGTTTGATAACCTTTGCAAACGGTTATCGGAAGTTTGCAATAAGGGCGTACAAATTCCTGTACATAAGTGCCGCCAATACCGCTCCCACCCATTCCGGTGATGATAATGTTTCGGTAGGGGGCCTGATGTTTATGTAAGTTGATTTTTTCCGCAATTTGAAGTGCTTCTGCCAATTGATCGGGGAAGCGGGCAATCATTTTATCCATGAGTGTATTTGAATAGTAAACGAGCCGCAAAGGTAGGCCCGCAAGATGGAATATACGTGATATCATACATTATTTTTGAAAAAGAATTATATTTTCCTGATTACCTGGATCCGGTTGATGATCAACCGGCTTATTGCACAAATACCGAAAGATACCTAAAAGCACTGTCACTTCATCTGTCATCACGTGTCAGACTGACACACGGTGTGTCTGTTTTTCTGAAAAAATGGCAGGAAAACAGGGGTGGCACGAAGTATGCTATTGTGTAATAACCGCATAAAATTCTGTTTTGCGTAAACTTTAGTCATTTCACAAAATTAAAATAATTTCAAGGTTATGAAACCAATCGCAGACCGCGTGATCATTAAGCCCGCTCCTGCTGACGAGAAAACCAAGGGTGGCCTCATCATTCCAGACACTGCCAAAGAAAAACCACAACGCGGTGAAGTCATCGCAGTGGGTTCCGGCAAAGATGGAAACCTGATGACGGTACACGTTGGCGATATCGTACTCTATGGCAAGTATTCCGGCCAGGAAATCAATTTCGAAGGCCAAGACTATCTCATTATGCGCGAAGACGACGTACTTTGCGTTATTTAAGTTGGTTAAGTGGTTGTAGTTAAGTGGTTGTATTGGAAGCTCCAAAATAACTGCTTAATTATTTGCACTAAAAATTCCTTAAATTTATCATTCATCATTATCTGTAAATTCATTCAAACAAGATATGGCTGCGAAGCAAATTAATTTTGATACAGATGCCCGTGAAAAAATCAAAGAGGGCATTGATGCGTTAGCAAACGCGGTAAAAGTAACCCTGGGTCCAAAAGGCCGTAATGTAGTAATTCAAAAATCTTTTGGCGCTCCAATAATCACCAAAGACGGTGTAACGGTAGCCAAAGAAATTGAACTGGAAGATGCGGTGGCCAACATGGGCGCACAGATGGTGAAAGAAGTAGCCAGCAAAACTGCTGATGCTGCCGGTGACGGTACCACAACGGCTACTGTATTGGCGCAGGCAATGGTAACAGCCGGCCTCAAGCACGTTGCCGCAGGCAGCAACCCAATGGATTTGAAACGCGGTATCGAAAAAGCCGTGAAATCCGTTGTAAAAGACCTGAAAGAAATTTCCGAGCAAATTGGGGAAGATTTTGACAAAATTGAACAAGTGGCGGCTATTTCTGCCAATAATGATGAAGCAATCGGCAAATTGATTGCTGATGCCATGAAAAAAGTGTCAAAAGACGGCGTTATCACCGTAGAAGAAGCCAAAGGTACTGATACTTATGTAGATGTGGTGGAAGGTATGCAGTTTGATCGCGGCTACTTAAGCCCTTACTTCATCACAGATGCCGAAAAAATGGAAGCCGAGTACGAAAATCCCCATGTACTCATTACCGATAAGAAAATCAGCAATATGCAGGACCTGATTCCTGTGCTGGAAAAAGCCCTTCAAACGGGCCGTCCTTTGCTCATCATCGCCGAAGACGTTGACAGTCAGGCGTTGGGCGTATTGGTGGTCAACCGCCTGCGTGCGGGTCTGAAAGTGGTGGCTGTTAAAGCACCAGGCTTCGGCGATCGCCGTAAAGCCATGCTGGAAGACCTCGCCGTATTGACGGGTGGTACCGTTATCAGCGAAGAGCAAGGCTACAAACTCGAAAACGCCGGATTAGAACAACTCGGTACTTGCGAGCGCATCACGGTTGATAAAGACAATACCATTATAGTAGGTGGAAAAGGCGTTACCGCTGACATCAAAGCGCGGGTAAATCAGATCAAACAACAGATTGACAGCACTACCAGCGATTATGACCGTGAAAAATTGCAAGAACGTTTAGCCAAATTGGCAGGCGGGGTGGCAGTTCTTTATGTAGGTGCCGCTACGGAAGTGGAAATGAAAGAAAAGAAAGACCGCGTTGACGATGCCCTGCACGCTACCCGTGCGGCCATCGAAGAAGGTATAGTTCCAGGCGGCGGTGTCGCTTTTGTACGCGCCATCAGCGGACTTAAAGATGTGAAAGGTGAAAATGAAGACGAAAACTTTGGCGTTCAAATTGTTCGCAAAGCGTTGGAGTCGCCCATTCGTATTATTGCAGAAAACTCGGGTGTTGACGGTTCTATTGTTTTCCATAAAGTGTTGGATAACGAAGGCGCTTTTGGTTACAATGCTCGGCACGATCGCTATGAAGACCTGAAAAAAGCAGGTATCATTGATCCCACAAAAGTGGCGCGCGTAGCACTGGAGAATGCGGCTTCTATAGCGGCTATGGTCTTGACTACCGAATGCGTTGTCAGCGATCGCCCGGAGAAAAAAGCAGCAGGCGGCGGCGGACATCATGGCGGCATGGGCGGCATGGATATGATGTAATAAAGTATTGAGACAATAGTGTTAAGTTGTTGTCCAAACACTTAAATAATAAAAACTATAAGGTTTTGAGGGCTTGCCGCATGGCAGGCCCTTTTTTGTTTGAGAGCCGGTAATTATTGGTTTTTAATTTAATTAATTACCTTATTATCAAAGATTTATGAGACTGTGGACTATTGACTGTGGACTACTTATATATTATTGATTTTACCGGTAAATGTATTAATTAGAGGATGCAAATATGCATTTTTAAAAAATATATATTTGCATCCTCTAATCAATACATTCTCGTACTACTTTGATCCCACCAAAACGGCCCATGATTAGTTTGATTAAATGCTTGTTCGCGTCGCTCTGCCTCCGCTATTTCCTCGCGTTCGGCCTTTGTCCGGTCAAAAGCGTCTCGCGGTAAAAAATATTGTTTTTCCGTTGTTGATTCATCGGAATAGGAGGAATGCGCTTTTTCTAACTCTTCGTCCTCCAGGGTGCTTTTATACCAATAGGAAGTAAAAATACCAACTATGCTCCCGAGCAAATGGCTTTCCCAGGAAACCCCTTCCTGATCGGGCAATACTCCGGCAAACATACCACTATACAATAAAATAACGATACCTGCCAGCATGATAGAGCGGACACTGCGCCGGAAGATTCCATTCCAAAAAAGAAAGGCAACCAAGCCATAAATAACACCACTGGCGCCAATATGGGATACGTCGCGGGCAAATAACCACACGGATGCCCCGGTAAAGATATAGATCATCCAGAAAGCCCGCATCGCTACTTTTCGATAAAAATAGGTGGTCATCGCAGTGAGAATGAACAACGGAATGGTGTTAGAAATAAGGTGTCCCCAACTGCCATGCACCAAAGGGCCGGTCAGGATGCCCTGTAATCCCCAGAACCTGCGCGACATAATGCCGTACATACCCGGATCCCATCCGGCTATTTCCTGATATAAATGAATGATCCAAAGCACTACTACTGCTATGGTTGGAAAGCGTATGCTTTCTATAAAATGGCGTTTGGTCAATTCAAAGCCATCCTTGTCGTGGTCTATCATGGACGGGAATGGGTTTTAATGCTCACAATTCGGTGACCGGCCTTTGACAGGCAAAATTACGACAAATATAAATCAAAGCGTCCGGTTCACCCGTTTTTCCGGCCAATAATGCCAAATCATCGGCGGGTGTGCGGCTTGCGGCGACGACCTTATTGGGCCAAAATCGTTGTTGCAGGGTCAACGCCTTTTCTATGGCGTTTTCGCCTATAACAGCAATTTCATCGAGCGGCCATTTTTCGTATTGCAGGGCAGTTGCCCAGCGTTCAAAAGACAGTGGATAACGTTCCACTGTTTCGCGAACGGCATCTAACATTTTTGTTGATTTATCTAACCATTCAGGGCGATCCAACAGTAATCCGAGGCGTTGAAAATTGAGGATCATCGTACTATTACCAGAAGGGGTAGCATTGTCATACAAGTCTTTTTTCCTTAAAATCAAGTCAGTTTGGCGAACATCAGTAAAGAAAAAGAGTCCTGTTGTTTCCTCATAAAAATAGCGCAACAAATACTCCGTATAGGCTTCAGCAGCGTACAGATATCGGATATTAAAGTTTACCTGATACAATTCAATGAGCGCTGCTATCAGGTAAGCATAATCTTCCAAAAATGCATCATATTGCGTCACGCCGTTACGCTGTGCATGGAGCAGTGGAGGATATGTTTCTGCGGTATCTTCATTAGGGTTTCTAAAGGTTTTTAAAAGGAAATCCACGTTTTTTTGCGCAATATCCAAATACTGCGAATGGCCTAAGGCAGTAAAGGCTGAAAGATAAGCACTGCTCATCAAAGCATTCCAGCCCAGTAGGATTTTATCATCCAATCCCGGCCAAATCCTTGTAGAACGCTCTAATAACAATTGCTCCCGGCATTTACGCAATCGCTGTTTTAAGATATCTACTTTCATGCCAATTTTGGTAGCAAAAGCCTCATAGCCTTCGTAGCGCCACAGGATATTTTTTTCTTCCCAATTGCCGCTTTCGCTTACCCCGTAAAACGCACAAAATAAATCGCTTTCGTCTCCCAGCAGCGCATCAATTTCCGATTTATCCCAAACATAAAATTTTCCTTCCACGCCTTCTGAATCAGCATCCTGAGCCGAGAAAAAACCGCCGCCGCTATGGGTCATTTCGCGGGCAATATAGTCCAGCGTTTCTGTAATCGTTTCCTTCAAAAGCGGTAAAAAAGGCGCGTATTGTGGCAATAATATCTGTTTTTGCTGTTGCTGTTGCAGCAGCTTGTATGCCTCCGACAGCACCGTAACCAACAAGGCATTGTCATAGAGCATTTTTTCGAAATGTGGAATCAGCCACTCCCGATCGGTGGCATAACGGGCAAATCCTCCGCCAATCTGGTCGTAAATGCCGCCCATGATCATTTTTTGCAAAGAAAATAAGGCGTGCTCCAATGCTTCCGGGTTGCCGGTAAAATGATGGTGATTGAGTAAATATAGCAACGCCATCGTGGAGGGGAATTTTGGGGCGCCGCCAAACCCGCCTTCCGCCCGGTCGAAACGCTCCTGCATAGCATTATAGATGTTTGTCAGTGATGTTTTTGTTGCTCCCGTCAAAGAATCAGCGGGATGTAGTCCGGTCATTGCTGCAACAGCGGGGATAGTATTGTCTTCTGCTAATGATTCGGTTTTAGCCAAAGTATCGGCAGATTTTACAAAAACATTGTCATTGCGCTGAATATGCCCTGTTAGTTGTTCCGCCTGACGGTAGGCTTCTTCGCGTTGTTCCTTCCATATTTTTGCTAAATGCAGCAGCAATTGTGGCCAGGAAGGGCGATTGTGGGCGGGTCTTGGCGGGTAATAAGTCCCGGCAAAAAACGGATGCCCTTCCGGGGTCAGAAAACAATTTAAGGGCCAACCACCACCGCCAGTCAATATCTGACAGGCTTCCATATAGATAGCATCTACATCCGGCCTTTCCTCCCGGTCTACTTTGATACAGATGTAATGCTCGTTCATGATGGCCGCAACGTCTTCGTTTTCAAAGGATTCACGCTCCATGACGTGACACCAGTGACACGTGGAGTAACCAATGCTGACCAAAATGGTTTTTTGCTCGGCCTTAGCGCGTTCAAACGCCTCCGGTTTCCACGCATACCAATGCACTGGATTATTGGCATGTTGGAGCAAATACGGCGAAATTTCCTGCTGTAGTCTATTCAAAATGATGGGTGGTTTTGGGCACAGGGTAATCTGTTGCCAATTATTCGATGGGTTCAGGCGCTGCTGATTCATCCAATTCAAACAAACGATAAGATTCTATGATCTCATTGGCAGTTTGCTCGAAATCGCGCACGTCGGAAACGCCATTGGTCGCAAAAATATTGATCCATTGGGTGTGGTCCTTTCCGGCAACCTGACGGGCTTCGGCAAACCACACCTGGCCGGTCAGATAAATGCTAAAATCCCGAAAACTTTCCCACGCAGTGCCATAACTGCGTAAACAACGCTCGCCTGAAATAAAGGTTGCACCATCCCAATCTTTTTCACAGGGGAGGGCAAAATAATTTTTGGCTTTGGCCACACAGTCGCGCCGCGCTGCAAAACTGTTAACGTAGGCGGTTGCCAGCAACACGGAAGCCGGAACTTTAAATTTTTTACTCTCTCCGACCGCGACGTGTCCGAATCTTTTGAGAAAAACAACCTTTGCCGACTCGCTAATGGCCGGCATCTGGTGATTGGTTTGTCTGCCACTGTCTGCATTTAGTACACTCATTTTGGTGGTTGCCGCAGGTTGCTCAACCACGGGTTTTTCTTCCGTGAATCGTTCTTTTTCAACAATATTGCCATTTGTCGGGGATGAGCCCCACCAGTGATTTTTTTTTGCCAGCGCGGTAAAAACCAGCAATACCACAGTAATGGGAAACCAGTATTTTTTTAATAATTGTCCAAGCATGATCGAATTAATATTTTGGGTGCAAATTTAAAACATTTTGTTTTTTATTTGCAAGTATTTTTGCAATTTTTTTTTACCCATCTTTTTTTGATGTTGAAACGGATAATTAAATAGCGCCTGAATAAAATAACAGGTTTTGATTTTCGATGCCGAAATATGGGGTGATGGCAGATCGGAATGAATTTTTTTTGCAAAAATAAGTTAAATAATTGTTAATTAATGAACATTTGAACTACCAGAATGCTTGCGCATGAAGCATTTTTTATACCAGTAAATCATGATTAAAAGTGGTTTTGTTACATTTTAATGCATTATAATTTTGTTTTTTTGGAATTTTTGAATTTTTTTTGGAATTTTTTCAATTTAGTATTATCAATATATGATATTTTATTCTATTCCTGTACATTAAAACCTTCATAGGGTGGTATTGGTAAATGAAAAGAATCTGCATTACCTTTGTTTCTGAAAATTGAAATGATTTTATTTCATGGCACTAAATTTGCCGTAATACAATCAACTCAATTGAAACATTTTATTTTCATGCGCCACTATTACGTTACTTGTTGTTGTTGCTGTTTGCACCCGGTTCACCGAAGCGGCAGTGACTTTCTTTTATCATGATATAGCGCATCAATTATTCAAGTTGCGCTTTCTTTAAAAGAATAGTGCGCTTGCAAAAGCCCTTCGGTTTCATAGCCGAAGGGCTTTTGTTGTTTTATTTTCAGTTGACAAGCAGCCTGTTGATCATGCTTTAGATATCGCATCCTCAATTCCTCCTTTTTATGTCAGATTTGTATATTCAGTTTCGGCAATTAACAAAAGATTTCTCCGGTGCCTTTGAGCCATTGGAGGCTTTGAAAAACCTTTCCCGGCAATTTCCGGGAGATATTGCTTTTTCAACCAGTTTTGGCATAGAAGATCAATTGATCAGCCATTATATTTTTAGCCACCAACTGCCTGTTCGGGTTTTTACTTTAGATACCGGCCGCAATTTTCAGGAAACTTATGCTACGTGGTCGCGTACAATTGAGCGGTATCACCAACCCATTGAAGTGTATTTTCCGCAGGAGCAGGCAGTCGCGGAGTTATTGACCCAGAAAGGCCCCAACAGTTTTTATGAATCGGTAGAAAACAGAAAAGAGTGTTGCCAGATCAGGAAAGTAGAACCCCTTAACCGCGCTTTGCAAGGCACACAACTCTGGATAACTGGTATCCGGGCTGACCAATCGGCTAATCGGCACGAGATGTCGCCTGTTGAATGGGACGCTTCCCGCTCCATCATTAAGTTTCATCCACTTTTTCACTGGACTTTTGAGGAAACCCGTGCTTGTGTGCGGGAACATCACATTCCGTACAATCCACTGCACGACAAAGGTTTTGTCAGCATAGGTTGTGCGCCCTGTACCCGTGCCATCCAACCCGGAGAAGCATTTAGGGCGGGCCGCTGGTGGTGGGAAGATGTTTCTAAAAAAGAATGTGGATTGCATCGGTAACGCTTCATTAATTTGCGATGTAGGATAGGTGATTTTAATTTTTAGATTGTCGCCTGTCTCAACTCCTCAACGCTCAACTTTATATTTTAATATGAATTATTTAGATCATCTTGAAGCCCAGTCTATTCACATCCTACGGGAGGTAGCGGGCCAGTTTGAACGCCCGGCGCTCCTGTTTTCCGGTGGAAAAGATTCCATCGTTTTGGTTAAATTGGCCGAAAAAGCCTTCCGACCCGGCAAATTTCCTTTTCCGTTAGTGCATATTGATACGGGGCATAATTTCCCGGAAGTACTGCAATACCGGGATCAAATGGCTGCCGAATTAGGGGAGCGACTGATTGTGAGAAAAGTGGAAGACGCTATTCGTCGACATGGATTGAAGGATGGGTCCGGTAAATTCCCCAGCCGCAATGCCCTGCAAACTTACGCCCTGTTGGATGCCATTGAAGAATTGGAATTAGATGCCTGCATTGGAGGCGCACGCCGGGATGAAGAAAAAGCCCGAGCAAAAGAGCGAATTTTTAGCGTTAGAGATGAGTTTGGACAGTGGGACCCCAAAAGACAGCGCCCGGAATTGTGGGATATTTACAACGGAAGTATACAAAAAGGCGAAAATGTACGCGTATTCCCTATCTCCAACTGGACGGAATTAGATATTTGGAATTATATCCGTAGGGAGAAAATTGAATTGCCGGGTATCTATTTTAGCCACCGACGCACTTGCGTGATAACTCCCGGTCAGCAGTTATTGGCAGTTACAGAACATATCCAATTAGATGCTACGGATGAAATTGTGGTGCGCGATGTGCGTTTCCGAACGGTAGGAGACGCCACCTGCACGGCGGCGGTGGAAAGTGGGGCCGCTACGCTGGATGATATCATCGAGGAGTTGACTATTTCTAAAATTTCAGAACGCGGTGCTACAAGGTTGGATGACCGACTGTCGGAAGCCGCTATGGAAGACCGGAAAAAAAACGGCTATTTTTAAGTCCACAGTCAAACAGTCCACAGTCCACGGTAAAACAGTCCACAGTCAAACAGTCAAACAGTCCACGGTCAAACAGTCGGCCAGCTGGATAAACCATTGATTGTTTAATAATTAACGCAATTTAAAACAGCGATAAAGTTATCCCGGTACGCAGCAGTATTGTTATAATTTCAGTCAAAATTTATAATATGAATATTTTAAAATTTATCACCGCAGGCTCCGTAGATGACGGGAAAAGTACCCTGATTGGGCGATTGCTCTATGATTCAAAAGCGGTTTCACACGATATTTTGCAAACCCTTGAACGCCAAAGCCGCAACAAACCGGATGGCGAATTGGATCTTTCTCTGCTGACGGACGGATTGCGTGCAGAACGGGAACAAGGCATTACCATTGATATAGCGTATAAATATTTTAATACCGCTAAGCGAAAATTCATTATTGCGGATGCCCCGGGACACGTGCAATATACCCGCAATATGGTGACAGGAGCATCCAATGCTGATTTGGCTATTATTTTGATTGATGCCCGACAAGGGGTAGTGGAGCAAACACATCGCCACAGTTTGATCGCTTCGCTGATGGGCATACCCAAAATTGTAGTGGCCGTCAATAAAATGGATTTAGCAGGATACGATGAACAGACATTTTACCGAATAGCTGCAGATTATCAAAAACTATCGGAGAAACTATCCATACAAGAACCCTTATTTATTCCCATCAGCGCTTTGAGTGGCGATAATGTCGTGGATAAATCTGAAAATATGCCCTGGTATGAAGGCCCTTGTCTGTTGGATTATCTGGAAAGAGTGGAGATTGAACCGGCCAAAACCTATGAGGGTGCCAGATTTCAGGTGCAATATGTCATTCGTCCGCGTACAGAGGAATTGCACGATTATAGGGGTTATGCCGGCAGTTTGCGCAGCGGACAATTGCGCCGGGGCGATCGGGTAAGGGTATTCCCCTCCGGTATAGAAACCACTATATCGGCCATTGAAGTCAATCAGCAATCTGTTGAAACGGCTATAAGCCCTCAGCCGTTGGTGATTCATCTGGCAGACGATATTGATTTGTCGCGCGGCGATTCGATTATCAGCGTGGAAGGTGAGGTTCCTTCCGTGTCGCAAGACCTCGAAATGCGAATATGCTGGATGAGTGAACGCCCCCTGAACGTTGGTGAACGCCTTACCGTGCGCCACAACAGCGCAACTGTCAAGGCCGTTGTCAAGGAAATTTATCATCGGGTAGATGTACATACATTTGAACAATTACCGGCTGATACTTTGATGCTGAATGATATAGCAGAAGTGCGGCTTCGCACCGCCAAACCACTTGTTTTTGATGCCTATATTAAAAATAGAAGCACGGGCGCTTTGATTTTGGTCAATGAAAATACCCATGACACGGTAGCAGCGGGTATGTTGCACGATACTCCTGTTAAGGAAGGCGTAGAATTTAATATATAATTAATGGATAAACAGTATTTTGGTGCTCAAAACTCCCAAATTGCCAGTCTGGATTTTTCATTTTCATTAACTGCTTAGATGAAACTAACTGTTGTCGGAGCCGGAATCGGCGACCCTGAACTGATTACCCTGAAAGCTATTCGCGCCTTAGAAAGCGCCGATGTAGTGTTGTACGATGCCTTGTGCAATGAAATACTACTGGAGTACGCTCCGGCCGGGGCTGCACGCATTTTTGTGGGAAAACGCAAGGGCAGTAAAACCTATCAGCAAGAAGATATCAACGAATTGATTGTCCTATTTGCCCGTCAATGTGGACACGTAGTGCGCCTCAAGGGCGGAGACCCGTTTGTATTTGGCAGGGGAATGGAAGAAATGCAATTCGCGCAAGGGCATGGAATTATAACCGAATATATACCGGGCATCAGCAGTGCTGTGGCCGCTCCCGGATTGGCAGGCATCCCGGTCACTATGCGTGGAGCCAGCCGAAGTTTCTGGACCATGACCGCCACAACTGATACCGGAGTATTGAATCCCGAGATCATGACCGCTGCCAATACGGATGCAACCTTGGTCATACTCATGGGGCTTTCAAAAATTGGAGCCATTGCAGCGGCCTTTAAACACGCAGGAAAAGAAAACCTGCCGATTGCCGTGATACAGAATGCTTCGATGCCCACGCAAAAAACGACTTTTGGCAGGATAGACAACATTGAAGAAAAAACCCAAAACCTTGTAGTATCCGAAGCCGGAGTGATCGTTGTTGGAGCGGTGGCCGACCCAAAACAGTTTAATATTGCAGCATTTTCACCGGTTTCAGCGCAACTAAAACCTGTATTTCCTGACTGATTCATAAATGGTTGATTTGTTGAATTGACACACCATATACCCAGACAATAATTTAGCTATACCACCATACAACAATACAATTATGCCTAATTTTGACGATAGATTCCTGAAACAATTGGCTGAAGCGCACAGCCCGGAACAGCAAATATGGTTGAGTGGCTATCTATATGGTGTCGCTCTAAGCGGGAAAAAAGTGAGTGCACCCGTGGAAGCCTTGGATCTGCGGGTTGCGTCGCCGACATCGGTTGTTACGCCGACACTGCCTGCCGAAAAAATTACTATTTTGTACGGTTCTCAAACCGGAAATAGCAAAAAAGTAGCAAATCAGACAGCAAAGCACCTTAGGGAGCAGGGTAGGGAAGTGGCTGTCGCGGACTTGAACGACTACCAGACCAAAAACCTTAAAACTGAAAAAATCGCATTGTTCGTCATCAGTACACAAGGCGAGGGTGATCCTCCAGCGGCGGCAGAGGAGTTTTACCAGTGGCTGCACAGCACCCGGGCACCGCGCTTAGAAGGTTTACAGTACGCTGTATGCGCTTTAGGTGACCGTAGTTACCAATTTTTTTGCAAAATTGGTGCAGATATAGATACGCGCCTTGAAGCGTTAGGCGCGTTGAGGATCACAGACCGAAAGGACTGCGATGCAGAATACGAAGAGGAGGCAGCGGAATGGATCAGCTCAGTAGGCGCCGCTTTACGGCAAAACACAGCGCATCATATAATATCCGCCGCAAATGTCAATAATTTGCACCATCAGTCAACTGCCGCCGGCCATCCCAATGGTGCTGCACATGCCATTACGACACGCAGCACAGATACGCTGACGCTTATCGAGGCACCATCCGCTCCTCAATTTACCCGAAAGAAGCCATTTTTAGCCCCTGTTTTAGAAAAAATACAACTCAATGGGAGGGGTTCTGCAAAAGAAACCTGGCACATAGAGATCGGATTAGAAGATTCTGGATTGACCTATCAGCCGGGTGATTCACTGGGTATTTTCCCCGCAAACCCGGAGCCATTGGTGCGTGAAGTGTTGTATGCTGCCATGCTAAATGGCAATAAAATCGTAAATTTTAACGGGAAAGACGCGCCATTTCGTCATTTTTTGACACAAGAAGTGGAATTAACGAATTTAACGCGGGACACTCTGGAGCAATATGCCAATTGGTCAAATTCCACCAAATTAAAAACACTGCTGGAGGACGCTGCGGCTTTGAAAAAATTTCTTTGGGCCCGTAGCTTAGCCGATCTGTTGCGGGAGTTTCCCACGGCGCTTTCAGAAACTACGCTGTTAGGCATGTTGCGTAAAATGCAACCCAGAATGTATTCCATTGCCTCCAGTATAAATGCCCATCCGGAGGAAGCACACCTGACGGTGGCAGCAGTGCGATATAGTTACGATGGCCGTATGCGTTGGGGGGCGGCATCCACTTTCATAGCAGATCGCCGGGAACCGGGAGATACCTTGCCCGTATTTGTAGAAAATAATGAATATTTCAAATTGCCGCAAGACGATAATAAAGACATTATTATGGTTGGACCGGGTACAGGGGTAGCCCCTTTCCGGGCATTTGTAGAAGAACGTGCAGAACGCGGTGCTACCGGTAAAAACTGGTTGTTTTTTGGAAACCCTAATTTTGAGACGGATTTTTTATACCAAACGGAATGGCTGAAAGCCCTAAAAACGGGTACCTTAGATCGTTTGGATGTAGCATTTTCTCGTGATCAATCAGAAAAAGTATACGTGCAACATCGTCTTTTGGAGCGTTCCAAATTAATTTTTGAACGGCTTGAAAATGGCGCAAACTTGTATGTTTGCGGCGACAAAACCCGCATGGCATCCGATGTGCAGCAATCTGTTTTGCAGATTATCGCAAAAGAAAGCGGTAAAAATGAGGAATTTGCTGCGGAATACCTTAAAAGCCTAAAACAACAACGCCGATATTTGGAGGATGTTTATTGAGACATAAGACTTCAGACTTCAGACACAAGACTTCAGACTTCAGACTTCAGACACAAGACTTCAGACTTCAGACACAAGACTTCAGACACAAGACTTCAGACACAAGACTTCAGACACAAGACTTCAGACACAAGACTTCAGACACAAGACTTCAGACACAAGACTTCAGACACAAGACTTCAGACACAAGACACAAGACTTCAGACTTCAGACACAAGACTTCAGACTTCAGACACAAGACACAAGACTTCAGACACAAGACTTCAGACACAAGACTTCAGACACAAGATTTCAGACACAAGACTTCAGACTTCAGACACAAGACTTCAGACTTCAGACTTCAGACACAAGACTTCAGACACAAGACTTCAGACACAAGACTTCAGACACGAGACATAAGACACGAGACATAAGACACGAGACACAAGACTTGGAGACACAAGACAGGGGACATAAAACACAAGACAGGAGACACGAAGCAGCAGGTATTGGCGGCCGCCAATACCTGCTGTCTGTTTGGTTTTTCCTGCTGCTGCTATTTGTTGCCTTTTCAGCGGCGTTCGCCCAAACTACAAATCAACAAGCGTATTGGATCCGATTATACGCCAGAACAAAGATTTCTAAAAATACGATGCTTCATTTTGAGGCTGATGAGCGGCGATTTGTGCGCCCCGATCGTCAACTGCAATATATTAGCCATTTGCATTTACACCACTCCTGGGGCAGGCAAATGGAGGCTTCCGTTGGTATGTCCTATTCCAGGGTAAATCATCTTAATGAATGGCGGTCTTTTCAGGAATTTTTTTACCGAATGCCTTTGGGTAAAAACCTGATATGGAGCAATCGGTTTCGGACAGAACAACGTTATCTGCAACGCTTTAATGACACCTGGCGTTGGCGGTATCGTTTTCGTTACCGTTTTCAAATAGATTACCGTATAGCCCCTCAATGGCTGCTAAAAGCCAACGATGAAATCATGTACCATGCAGATGGTTTTGACCAAAATAGGATATATTTTGCCGTCGAACACCGATTTTCCAAACTTATCGCCGTGGAAGTTGGGTATTTGAAATTGTATCAGGCCGCCGCTGGAAATGCATTTTTTGACCGGGATATTCTGCGCACTACCGCTTATTTTGATTTTTGATAACGAATGGTTATTTTTTATGCTCTTCGACAATTATTTTCGGTGATCTCTTAAAAATATCAATTATCTTTGCAACCAACAATGCAACGCCTAAGACTGAGCAGCGGGTGAATAAAGATAATCGCGGTTTTTCATTGTTATAAATAATTGATTATCAATGTATTGTAAGATTATTCATTATTTATGCTTCACTACGTAACAACCAATTCAATAGTTTAACAATAGATATGCAACGAGAAATCCACCAGTGGTACAGCCCACGATTGAACAAAAACATGGAAGTTGCGGTGTACGGGCATTTTGGCTTTGCCCTGCTCATGCTACCGACCGCAGCCGCCGATTATTTAGAGTATGAGCGCTTTTTGCTGATTGATGCCTTGAAACCCCTGATTGAAGCAGGGAAAATGAAAGTGTTTTCCATCAATAGTATCAACTCCGAAGCCTGGTTAAACAACCGGATGCACCCACGGCATAAAGCCATTCGCCATCAGCAATTTAACAGTTACGTTGAAAATGAGGTAATCCCCTTTATCCGTACCCATACCAGTGGGGATACACCCATTTATACAACGGGTGCTTCTTTAGGCGCTCTTCATGCTGCTAACCTGTATTTTCGTCGCCCTGATCTCATAGACGGAACCATCGCCATGTCGGGCGTGTATGATCTTACCTCCTACACAAAAGGATATTACGATGAGGATGTCTATTTCAACTCCCCCATCCATTATTTGCCCAACTTGCACGAAGGACACCACCTGCCCCTGTTGCAAAATGCAAAACACATCCACATCCTCTCCGGTTCCGGCGATTATGAAGACCCGGAAGGCTCCCACAATTTGTCTAATGTCCTCTCAGCGCGGGGTATTCCCCACGAGGTAGATATTTGGGGCTGGGATATGCGGCACGATTGGCCTACCTGGAGGGCTATGCTACCGTATGTGTTAGAGTCGAAGTTTTGAGGAAAAAAAATGAAAATACCCTCTTGAAAAATTGATTACCAATGTAATATAAGTAGGTAAATAGAAATAATCGTAGTTTTGAATTTCATTAATTACCTTATTATTAAAGGTTTGTGAGACTGTGGACTGCCGACTATTGACTACTTAGGTGATTTACCTATTTTAATTTTATTCAACACTTTACAAATAGTAAACAATCAAATGATCGTTCAGGATTTTCTCACTAAAGAACGCAATCGCCCGGCACTACGTGACCCGGAAAGTTATGCTATTCGCACCATTCGCGGAGTCATAGCGCATTGGACTGCTAATCCCAATCGGGGAGCAGATGCAAAAGCGCATCAACGTTACTTTAATAACGTCACTAATCGTTTTGCATCTGCCCATTACGTCGTAGACGATAAAACCGTCATACAATGTGTCCCCGATAATGAAGTGGCTTTTCACGTAGGTGATAATTCCAATAATAACCGTCCGGATGGCCTCCGACTGCGCGGTAGTACCGGACCCACCGCTAATTATTTTGTTATCGGTTTTGAAATGTGCGTCAACTCCGACGGGGATTGGAACAAAACGTATAAAAACTCCGTAGAATTGGCCGCACAACTGTTGCGGAAATATCAGTTTACGACGACCGATTTGTATCGCCACCACGATATCACCGGCAAAGATTGCCCAAAAATGATGCTGGACGACACCGCATGGCAGGCATTCAAGCGAGATATAGAACAGGCCATGTCCGATGATCCCTTGCCCCCCTTTGAGCAGGGCAGCGTGACTGCTGCGGAACTCAATGTCCGCACGGGAGCCGGTGTTAATTTCCCCGCAGTGGAAAAACTCAAAAAAGCGTCTGTGATTTTCTTACATGAAGAATCGAATGGCTGGTACCGCATCGGGATCAATCGCTGGGTCAGTAAAAATTTTGTAGAGATCATCTATACCACCTGGTTGGGGCGGGTGGAGTCTCGTGCCGGAGCCAATGTACGCGGCGGAGCAGGTTCCAATTTCCCGGTGATGGATGCTTACGCTAATGCAGCCTTAGTCCATGTTATTGGGTTGCAAGGCGACTGGCTACAGATCGGAGCAGGGCGCTGGATACACCAAAGCCTGATAAAAGTCGTTCCCGTTCGCTTTGGCGAAGTCAGCGGCACCGAAGACCTCAATATCCGGGTTGGACCGGGCACCGATTTCCGTATTGCCCGCCGCATCGCTAAGGGACAACGCGTTCGTATCATTGATGAACAGAACGGCTGGTTGCGCCTGGGGGTAAGCGAGTGGGTGTTCGGGAAATTTATTCAGTAATCTATTTGTCACAAACCGAGGTACTTGATAGCGTGCGTTGGGTGGACAATGGAAAAATTGTCACCACAGCGGGCGTATCTGCCGGTATTGATGGGGCGTTGCGCGTAGTAGATCGCCTAATGGGCAGGAAAAAAGCCCTCAAGACAGTGCGGTATATGGAATATGACCATTGGATGCCCGAAGCAGGGCTAATCGTTTCGCCTGTAGCGGTAAAGCGGTAGTTTTTCTCCTCCATATTCATCAGGCAGGATGCTGCGGGTGTTGAATTTGGGGAATTGTGATAGAGAGGCCAAAGATTGTTTTTTAGTGCAATGAAAAAATTGCCTTAACTTTGCAAAAAATATTGTTATGAATACGTCCAATATTCCAGGCTTGACGCTTGATATTTCAGTAGAGCAATTACTTCGGGCTTTGCGGAGGTGAAAGCCGTCCGAAAAATGAGAAATAATAGCAAACAATAGCCACTATGCTCGTTTTACTGGACACCAATCTCTGGGTTTCCTCACTCATACGAGCCTCTATGCGTACACTTATCATGCGTTTGATCGCAGATGAAAACTTGGTAATTTTGGCGGATGCAACATTGTTGAGCGAATTGGAAGACGTTATTTTATAAATTAATTAATTTACAATGTATCATAAAAAATTAGGTTTGGCGAATACATTGTCTTATAACTTACAATAATTTTTATGGCTAAGCCAAAACTCCGTGACTTCAAAAAATATTTGAGTTCCTTAAATGAAGCAGAACTCCGTGAAGAATTGCAAAAATTATTTAACAAACTCCCACAAGTTCAAGAATTTTATGCTCAGGAATTGATGTCTGAAAGCGAGCGAAAACTAATGCTCGACGAGTATAAAAAGAAAATTTATGTTCAATTCTGGACCCGGGGTGGCAATCCGCGTGTAGCCAATAATGTAGAAGTCAGAAAAGTGATCAGTGCTTTTGAAAAAGTATCGGTATTTTCGCACGAATTGGTGGATTTACTGCTTTATCACACCGAAACAATCACGAAACAAGCTGATCAATTCGGTGACACCCAAGTCTCCAGCTACAAAGCATCTTTCAGGTCCTTTGAAAAAGCGATAGAACTCATGGTAAAGCATAAATTGGAAGACCTTTTTCGAGCGCGCTGCGAAGAATTGTTGTTTTTCAATAACTTGGATTATGCGTACATGGATGGGTTGAAATTAGTTTTTGAACAACATATCGGAACCTAAGGAACGGCCCGAACGTACGCTACAATTAAAAAATAAATGCCGTACACACCAAAATTTTATCTCTCCGCATCTTACTAAGTAGAAGCCCGAAAACGGCGACTAAATTTACCCACAAATAATAAGGCTGTAACCCCCGTGTGAGTGTCCATACCCGGACACTGATTGTCATGTATTTTCCTAACTGATCCGGCCCGTTTCGATGGGCTGGTACAAAACCCAACCTGCTGCTCGTCAGTGGGGCTAATTGCTTATGGCTGAAATTGCGCAATCCTCCGAAACTCCCCCAAAAGCCAAAATCCGTGCTAAAAAAATGTCTACCCGCATTGATTTTAACCCCTATGGTAGACTTGGGCTTTTTGCTCATCACTTTTTTTATGCTCACAACCACCTTGTCCAAACCACAAAACTATGTCATCATGGATATTTCAGAAAAGGAACTGGCCTTTATTCAAAACCCGGTGCAAAATGGTAAATTATTATAAATTTTACTCAGTTAAAGTTTTATTATCAAATATTTTAAACCTTTTGAAAATTTCAAATTACCCGGTATCAATGGTTCGGTAGGCTGCTAACTGCCGACTATTGACGGTAAATTTTACACTTTCACATAAATTTTTCTTATCATGAACACTTCAACTTCCGCACCCCTCCGGGATGCGCTGGACATCGTCTTTGCCAATCGCAATCGGGCTTATGGTGCGTACCAACTGCGCCGGGCTTACCCGCGCTACCTCATTCGGGCATTGGCGTTGGGTATCCTGCTGGGGGTAGCGTTGCCCCACATCCTCAGTGCCATACAAGCCATGACACCAGCTCTGGCATTTAACGAGGTAGTCATAGAAATAGGGCCGCCACCGGATATCGCACCTACACCACCAACCCCGCCACCGCCGCTTGTTCCTACCCCGCCACCGCCACCGCGCTCTATAAATCGGTTTGTGCCGCCAGCGGTGTTGAAAGATGATGAAGCGGAAGAAAAAGATCGCAAAAGCATCGACGATTTAGTAAAAGATGACAAAGACCTCGGAACAAAAAACGTAGAAGTAGCAGAAGAAAGCGCTCCGGTCATTGATCCTAATCCGGAAGGATTGAAGGTGATAGAAGAACCTGTTCGCCCCAAAGAAGAGGAGACCTACGATATTTTTTCGCTAAACAAACCCCCGACATTTCCGGGCGGAGAGCGCGAACTACTCAAGTTTTTGAGCGAAAACATCAAATACCCCGCGCTTGCCCGCGAGAACAATCTTCAGGGCAATGTGGCCTTATCCTTTGTTATTGCCAAAGACGGCACGGTGACCGATGTTCAGGTACTAAAGGACATTGGCGGTGGCTGTGGTAAAGAAGCCATCCGGGTGGTGAGTTCCATGCCCAAATGGTCGCCCGGTGAAGCCAGCGGATATCCGGTAAAAGTGCGGTATACGTTGCCCGTTCGTTTTCAATTGAATTGAGCACGGGAATGAAAAAAAGATGAACAAACTAAAAAGTGCGCTCTTTCGTTAATATGGCCGGTAAAAGTCATAAGTTGGTGTGCGGCATCGTTATGTATGGCACCAAATTTTTTATCCTTCATTTTTAACTCATTGCTACTTAGCGGTAGTTCATTCACATTGATTAATTGGATTCATTTTGCTAAATCTTATTGATAATTAGCGTATTAGCCATTAATCAATAGCACATTCTACAGATATGCGTTTTCCTTTATTTACCCCCCGCACCGTTTTTGCGCTTCGGTTAAGTTTTTTATTTTTCTTAAATTTTGCTGCCACCTGGCAGGGTGGGGTAGCGGCACAAGCCGGAACGACACCTTCCGCCCCTGCTCCTGATGTTACCCCTCCTGCACCGGCACTGGTTGTTCCACCAAAATTTCCGGAGAACCCCGGCGAGTTCATGAACAAATTTGAAGCCTTCATGACGGCTTCAAAACGCCCCGATTTACAGGAGAGCTACGCGGTATTTAGCAAGATGGAGTCGAGTGGCGCATTTAGCGTATATGACATGAAACGTATCATTGCTATGTGCAATTTGCTGGCTGGCGATCAAAAACTGGCACCATTCCCGTATTTTAAGTACTATATTGATGCTGTTAGTGCTGCGAGGTCGGCTCCGGATACGGCGTTGTTTGGCCGATGGCACAGTTTGGCAGAAACGGCGTTGGGAGCTTTGCCAAAAGGGAAAGTAAAACCCATCAGCGCATTTTTGGCATTTTCATCCGATTTTATGGAAAAACGCGCCCTGCATATTGGAGAAAGCGGCTCGGCCAGCTGGCGTATTGAGCAAGGGCAATTTGAGTTTTTATATGAAAACGGAATCCCGCTATTGCAGTGTAAAGATGTCAATCTTATTGGTTCGCGCAAACAGGATTCTGTGGTCGTATGGCATACAAATGGTGTTTTTTATCCTTTTGAAGGCAAATGGAAGGGCAAAGGCGGCACCATCAACTGGGCTGGTACGGGCTTGGATTCTACAGTTTATGCGGAGTTGACGGCTTATAGAATGGATGCTATCAAACCTTTGCTTAATTGTGATACGGCCAATTTGGTGTATCCCCTGTATTTTGGAACCAATCGCGTGGTGGGAAGTTTGGAACACAATATTTATATAGATAATAAAGGTACTTCGCCCTTTCCGCGATTTGAATCATTTGATAAAACGATCAAAATTACTCGCATCGGTGACGGTATTGAATACGTAGGAGGCTTCCGCCTGGCTGGGGGATCTTTTTATGGCTACGGCACCGGTAATAGACCCGCTCAATTGACCATTTACAACAACCGCAGGCAGAAGGTGTTTTATGGCAATTCTCAATTGTTTATTGTAAAACGCGGGCAAAATGTGGTGGCAGAAAATGTAGTGGCCAATTTATTTATGGATCAGGACACACTGTACCACCCGGCAGTAAATTTTCGGGTAGACCTCAATCCCGATAAGCCTGAAATTGGGGGTGTTATACACCTCACCCGTGGTAGCAAAGGGCCTGAACGCAACTCTTTTTATTCCACTTTTTACCACATGAACCTCGGTGTTGATAAAATTTCCTGGTACCTGAACAAGGATTCTTTAGAGTTTGGTTCCCGCGCAAATACGGCAAAAGGTACAGAACAAACCGTGGTATTTGAAAGCAACGAACATTATAGTCGTCGAGAATACGATAAAATGCAAATGATTTCTGATCAAAACCCTATTTCCACCTTGTATATTCTCTTTTTGGAAACCGGACAGGATACCATGTCGGACAATTTATACGCACAAAAAATTAATGCAAAATTTGATTATTCCAGTATTCAGACCTTGCTCGCTCAATTATCGGCGGATGGTTTTATCAACTATAACTTTGGCAGACATACTATTGAAATTCGGCCAAAATTGAAGCACTATGCTTTGGCCAGTCAGAACAAAAAAGATTATGACAACATTCGGCTGGTGTCTACCAGCAATAATACCAACGCCCAATTGAACCTGAAAAATAAGGAAACTAAGGTGAATGAAGTGAGTAAAGTGGAATTGAGCAACAAACAACGGGTTGCGTTTATTCCTGATAACAGACAACTGACCTTGCTCCAAAACAGGGATATGCGTTTCAATGGCCGTTTATACGCAGGTTTTGCGCTATTTGAGGGAAAAAACCTGTATTTCAATTATGAAAACTTCCAAATGGAGTTAGATTCCATTCAGCACCTTGATTTTTATTTGCCGACTGGCCAGAAAGATGCAGACGGCCAACCCGGAGCCGTCTCTATGAACTCTACAATAGAACGTATGAGCGGGTTTGTACTCATTGATGCACCTAAAAATAAATCCGGTCGCGATGATCTACTCATTTTTCCGTCTTTGCAGTCCAAAAAGAATTCTTTCGTTTATTATGATCGAAAAACAACCCAGGGAGGCGCGTATAAGCGCGACTCGTTTTATTTCAAACTCGATCCTTTTTCTTTTAATGCATTAGATAATTATGCAAAAGATCAGTTAAGGTTTAAAGGAGAACTGATTCCTGCCACTATTTTCCCGAAATTTCGGGAAACTATCGTCGTGCGGGAAGAGGATAAATCTTTTGGTTTTATCCATAAAACACCGGAAAAGGGCTATTTGACTTATACAGACAAAGGAAATTTTACGGGAGAATTGGATTTAAGTAATAAGGGTCTTATTGGAAAAGGTAAATTAGAATACCTCACGGCTGACATGGAATCGAAGGATTTGGTATTTAAGCCCAAGCAAACCACTGGCACCGCTGATAAATTTTTTATGGAAGAAGCCAGAGATGCAGCCGTACCAACACCGCAGGCAAAAGGCGAAAACGTTGCAATCAACTGGCTTCCTTTCCGCGATACTTTGTACGTGGAAAGTAAAACCAAAGCCTTCGAACTCTTTAAAGCACCGGGATATACCCACAAAGGAAGATTTACGCTGACACCCAAAGGCTTGAAAGGTCGCGGGGTGTTTGAATGGGAAGGCGGCAAACTGACCTCTAAGGTGATTTCTTACGGCCCATTTCAGGCATACGCCGATACGGCCGACCTGCAAATTAAAGCGTTAGAAGGAAAAGGAGTGGCTTTTGAATCTAAAAACATCAATGGCCAGTTGGATTTTGACAAACAGGATGGTCATTTTAAAGCCAACTCAGAAGCAGCCAACACCTCTCTTCCACTTGACCAGTATGCAACTTCCATGAATGAATTTACCTGGGATATGAAAGGCCAGAGCATTACATTTAAGTCAGATGAAAAAAAGCCGGGCAAATTTATTTCTACCGACCCGGAACAGGATTCTTTGTCCTTTGCCGGGAAAACGGCCTTTTATGATATGAAATCCAATGAACTGCGGATCGGCGGGGTAGATTCCTTAAAATCAGCAGATGCTTATATTTTCCCGGACAGCAGCAAAGTAGAGATTTTGCCAGGTGGCAAAATGCAGAAATTTGAAAATGCCAGAATTGTAGCCGATACCGTCAATAAATACCATACCATTAGCAGGGCTACCGTACAGGTCAGTGGAAAAAAATTCTATAAAGCCACTGGTTTTTACGAGTATAACCTCCCGGGAGGGAAAAAACAGGAAATTTTCTTTGACAATATTGTTGGAGAACGGCGTGGCCCCGGCACTCCCCGCACCAAAAATGTATTAACCACCGCAGAAGGTCAAACTTCGGATACTGCCGATTTCAGAATTGACCTGAAAACCTTGTATAAAGGAAAAATAATCTTAGAAGCGAAAAAAACTAACCTGCGTTTTGAAGGTTTTGCCAAATTGGATGCCGATACGGTGGTGAGCAGCAGCTGGTTCATGATCAATGCAGATGTGGATAAAAACAACCCGGTAATTCGTATCAAAAACACCAAAGATGAAGAAGGGAATCCCCTGATTGCCGGTTTTTACCTCTCTAAGGAATTTGGGCAGATGTATCCGCGCATTCTGGCACCCGCTTATGCCCGGATAGACCGACCTATTATGGATTGCGAAGGATATTTTAAATATGAAGCGAAAACCGATCGTTTTATTTTTGGCGATTCCTCCAGATTGTACGGCAGTTCTTTGCGTGGATCCAGGATGTTTTTTGAAAATAAATTGCGTACCGTGCAGGGGGAAGGGCCGATTAGCCTCGGATCCGGCCTTAAATACATGAAAATACAAGGAGCAGGCCGATTAAAGTCAGATTATAATACCTATACCGATTCTACTGGTTATCAGGTCAGCGGTGAATTGATAACTGGTATTGAAATGACAATACCCAAATCATTGATGGATTTAATGGTCAACGACATAAAAGCCGCCAGTTTTGACGCTCCCGCTGCCATTTATACCTCCCAAACACCTTTTTACCAGGCTGCTTTGAGCGAATTTATTGCAGATGCAAAAGACCGGGCAGAGGCCATGATTCAATTGCAAAGTAATATCATTGCCTTATCCAAAAAAGACAATAAATTTGCTTTTATGCTGGGCCGCCAAGTGGTGAAATGGAACGAAGAATATCAATCTTTCATCACCATGGAAGATAAGGTCCCGGTCATTTCCATTGGTGATGTCAATATTGCTAAAAGCCTGACGGTCTTTGCAGAGTATAAAATGCCCACCAGCCAGGATGATCGCTTTTATCTTTACATCAAAGCCTCTCCTGATTTGTGGTATTTCTTTGGTTATCAGCCTACCGAGGGTTCGGCGGTACTCAACGTGGTGAGCAGCAGTACCAAATTCAACGATGTATTGAAAACCATGAAACCCAAAGATTTGCAGGTGAAAATGCCTGGCGGTGAGTTATACGAAATTGTACCCGCCAATCCATCGGTAGCAGAGGCGTTTTTAAACCGGGTGCGGTCGGGCAGGGCAAATAAATAAGCAATTAAAATTTTATAAAATATTGAAAATCAATTTTTTGTATAAATTAAGGAGTGGTGTCAGTGTTATGCTGACACCGCTCCTTAATTTAGTTGGGGTATTTCCTGCTCCTTTCTTGCCTTTTTTTGCTCATTATTGCTTTCATACAGGCAGTAAAAATCGTATTTAGTGCGGTCTTTTTCTGCCCAGATGTCTTTGCCAATATCGCAAAGAATCACCAATTCTGTATAAATCTTATTGCCTTGCTCGGTGCGGCGTTCTACGGCGATATCGCGGTCGTGCAACTTGTCCTGTTGTATATTCAGGGCGTTTTCAAATTCGGATGCAGCATCCAGTACGCGTTGGATGACGTTTTCATTTACGCCAACATCGGCTAAGAAATCTATTTGCTGACGCGCTACCCGGGCCGTTCTACGGCCGCAAAAGAGCAATTGCGGATCGCTCATGTCACCGAGTTTGGCGGTGCCAAATTTTCGGTAGCGTCCGGTTTTGTCGTGGAATTTCATGGCGACCCGGGTCATGAGTGACCGAATGGCTGTTTTGAGTTTTTCAGCAGTTAAATTTTTCTTTTCTGTGCAGATCATTTGATCGCCGACGAGTTCATCGTCGCCGGGCAATGCCTGAAACTGGTCGCACATAGCCTTGAAGGTTTTCATGCGCTCCAATGGGTAGCCATATTGTATAAAAAATGCTGCGTCCCGATGGGATGCACGGATGGCTTCGGTGCATTGAAGGTAGAGGTCAGGGTCGGCTACGTTGTACGAGCGGTGGCCGGGTTGTTTTTTCATGTTTTTGCGTTGAGTTATGATTGTCTCGTTCCTTTATGTGGGCTATTTGAGCAGCAGTCGGTTAGGGTATTTTATATATAACTCATAAATAATTAAATTGTTTTATAAAATAATAAAAATAAACAAAAAAATATTTATTTTTTCCTCAGTTAAAATTTTATTATCAGTTTAAAATAATTTTTAAATACTTTCAAATACTCTTGAAAATTACACAAAAGAAAGGGTATCGTTCATTCTGCGGGAAAAGTAGTTGACACTTTTTCAAGTGATTATCTAAGAAAAACTACATTAAATAATTGACTATCATTATTTTAAATCATTTTTATTTTTTAGGCAAAAACAAAAATGTCAATTACTAATGAACGATGCCCAAAAAAGCAACCTTTTTAAAATAGTTTACCTAAAGAAATCGTGTCGGGACAAAATGGTCAGCTTGGGCAGGTTGGTATGAGTGCTTACAGCACCGGGCTTAAACCAAAATGGGAGCACTTTGAGCGCAGCGGTATACAATAAGATGCTGTTGCTATTCCTACTGGCTATATTGTATCGTAAGACCAAATAATTATTTTTAGTTTTGTCACATTTGTTACATTTTTTTTAGATAAAAACGGTGCTGATTACAAGATTTTTATTGACCTTTGCGAATTATTTGAAAAACCTTATATTAGTAATCTTTATAATTGATTCCAGACCGATAATGGACATAATGTCTAATTTAATCACCTAATTGTGTTTATTTTTGGGCGACGTTTAGCGATAATTAAAAGATTCCTGTAGGAACGGGGATAATAATTGATTGTTGACCGCTCATTTCGCGTTTTCATGATAATGTTTTTGCAAATCTGTTTTTCTCGCGGCTTCAGGCCATTGCTCTCTGTTTTTCTCCTTATTTATGCTCTGTTTTTTTGTGCCGGTTCGATGGCCGCACAATCGTTTACAGGAGAAACTACAACTTACACCTCCGATCTGTTAAACAAAAAATTTACCTCCTGGGAGGTTTACCGAATGGATGCCAATGCCTTGGGCAATATGGTTCGGGCTTCGGGCTTCACGGCCCACGTAGATTTGCGTCTCGGCGGGCATCAATGGTCTGTCTCTTTGTCACCCAGTCGTATTTTAAGTGATCGCTACACAAATCGGGTATTGAAAGAGGACGGTACGATTGAAGTCATTCAACCCAACAAAAATATTGCATTCAAAGGGACAACTACCACCGGTGGTGCTGTACGACTGACCATTGATCGGGATTTTATCTATGGTTTTATTGAAGAAGGCACAGAAACCTGGTACATAGAACCTGCCCGTTTCTTAGACCCGGCGGCAGATAACAACATGTATATAGTGTATCCTCGTTCATCGGTAGTGGCAACCCCCGGCACCTGGTGTGCCACCGAAGATGCGGAAGATGCTGCCCGGCACATTGGGTCTGACCTTAAACGCGCCCAAAATGGGGGGGCGGAATCAATGGCTTGTTTTGAAACGGAGATTGCTATTGCTTCCGATCGTTCTATGTTTGATAAATACGGCTCCACTGCCGGGGTAGATGCACACAATTTTGGCGTTTTAAATAATGTTCAGGGGGATTATACAAATGGTCAATTTACCCATAATATCAACTTTGTCGTGGTCATCAGTTTTACCGTAACCGGCGTTGACCCATGGACGAGTTCTTTAGATGCGAGCATGCTGTTGAATAGTTTTGCTGTCTGGGGCAACGCAGGAGGCTTTAGCAGCACTTATGATTTAGCGAGTCTCTGGACAAATCGCGATTTTAATGGCAACACCGTTGGTATTGCTGTGGTGAATGGCTTGTGCAACAGCGGAAGGTACCATTGTTTGCAGGATTTTACGAGCAGCGCTGATTTTTTGCGTGTGCTGACATCTCATGAAATAGGACATAATTTTAATGCACAACACGACCCGACCGGATGCTCCAATTTCATTATGTGCCCTGTTGTGTCCACTGCTACCAGTTGGAGTGCCACTACTATTTCGGCTATTAATGCAGCCGTTGCGGCGCGCAATGGCCCTTCCGGTTGTTTGTCGGCCTGTGGCGGTGGTGGTGGCGGTTCAGCACCGCAGGCAGACTTTACCTGGTCGCCCAGTCCTGCTTGCACTGGACAACCAGTTCAATTTACCAACGCTTCCACTGGTACCTTTACGACCGTGACCTGGCAGTTTCCAAGCGGGTCACCTTCTTCTTCGGCCCAAAATAATCCAATATCTACGTGGAATGTGGCGGGGACCTTCAATGTACGGATTACGGTGAGTGGAACAGCCGGTACCAGTACGATAACACGCCCCGTTACCATCTTGCTGGTACCCGTCGCGAATTTTAATTTTTCCGTTAATAACCTTCGAGCGACCTTTATCAATACTACATCCGGTTCCGGCAATACCTATTTGTGGAATTTTGGAGATAATACTACCAGTACCACCACCAATCCGATACATGATTATGCCCTTGGCGGCACGTATTCGGTTACGCTGACGGTTACGAGTGCTTGCGGTACCGTGCAAATAACAAAAACGGTGAATACCATACCTACTGCGGCATTTGCCGGAAGTCCTACTTCCGGATGTAGCCCATTGGTCGTGACGTATACCAATCAGTCATCGGCGAATGCCACTGCTTTTTTGTGGACATTTCCCGGAGGAACGCCTTCCAGTTCTACCGCTCAAAACCCCTCAGTGACGTACAGCATAACAGGTACTTTCAATGTGACGCTTCGGGTAACCAATTCGGTTGGTTCTGATACCTATACGGCTCCGTCGTATATCAATGTGCAAGCACCACCAATGGCCCTTTTTACTTACGCAATTAATGGGAAAACGGTCACTTTTACCAATTCCTCTACCAATGCTACGAGTTATTTATGGAATTTTGGAAATGGTAATACCAGCACGCAGACAAATGCTACAATAACCTATGCAACAGCGGGTACCTATACGGTGACACTTACAGCTATTAATGGCTGCGGAACGAATACTTATTCGGAGACCATTGTTATCGTTATTCCTCCGGTTGCGGGCTTTACGGCTACTCCAACCAACGGGTGTTCTCCAGTAGTCGTTCAATTTACGAATACCAGTACTCCAAACGCCACGTTTTACAACTGGCAATTCCCCGGCGGTTCTCCGGCCACTTCGACCGATGCTCAGCCGCAAGTTACTTATTTTGTCCCCGGCACCTATTCTGTTACCCTCACTGCCGGGAATACTGCGGGTACGAACACGTTTAGCAGGAATAATTATATTACAGTGGGGCAGGGTTCGGATGCAAATTTTAATTTTAGCATTAATAATCGGACAGTGACCTTCCAAAATACGTCTTCCAATGCCTCCTCCTATATTTGGGATTTTGGCAATGGAAATACGGGTACCAGTACTAATCCAACGGTTACTTATGCAGCAGATGGAACCTATAATGTTATTTTAACCGCCATCGGAACCTGTGGGCAAACTTTTATCATAAAAGAAATAACCATATCTTCCGCTCCAACGGCAGGATTTACTTCCGGGCCAACCACGGGTTGCACCCCGCTCACGGTTCAATATACCAGTACTGCATCTGCTAATGCCACAACGTTCAACTGGCAATTCCCCGGTGGTATCCCGGCTACTTCCACTGCCCAAAACCCTCTGGTGGTGTACCAAACTTCCGGCACATATTCCGTAATTTTTACCGCCAGTAACAATGTCGGAAGCGCTACTGCCACACAAACCAACTATATTACAGCGAATAGCGCTCCTGTTACCGGGTTCACACAATCCGTCAACAATAGTACGGCTACCTTTAGTAATACTACCACCAATGCGACGACATATAGTTGGAATTTTGGCGATAATACAACCAGTACCAATGCTAATCCGACGCGTACCTACCTGACAGATGGAACGTATACGGTGGTGCTTTCTGCAACAAATGCCTGCGGTACAACCACTTTTTCCCGCACCGTTATTATTGCTACCCAACCTTCGGCCGGTTTTACCGTGGCAAATGCCTCCGGATGCGCGCCATTTATTGTCCAGTTCTCCAATACTTCCTCTACCAATGTAACCGGATACAACTGGCAATTTCCCGGCGGGATGCCCGCTACTTCTACCCTTCAAAACCCATCAGTAGCCTACAGTGCGCCGGGTGCTTATTCCGTCACCTTGACCGTCAGCAATGCAACCGGTACGGCCACTGCCGTTCAAAACAATATTGTTACCGTTAACCCAAAGCCAACTACGGCATTTATTTCTACCATTGTCGGAAGGACCGTAACATTTGCCAATAATTCCTCCAATGCGGTATCATACCAATGGAGTTTTGGCGACGGCAATACGAGTACGCAACCTAACCCGGGCCATACTTACGCAGCAGATGGTACTTACACGGTTGTGTTGACTGCCACTAATACTTGCGGCACTACAACGGCTGCTCAAACGGTAGTCATCGCCACGGCTCCGACCGCCGGATTTACGGCGGCTAATACAACGGGTTGCGGCCCGCTGACAGTACAATATACCAACACGTCTTCGGTAAATAGCAATACTTTCAACTGGCAATTTCCCGGCGGTAATCCTGCCACCTCCACGGCTCAAAACCCGGCGATAACGTATAATGCTGCCGGCACGTATTCAGTGACGTTGACGGTGGGCAACAGTATTGGAAACAATACCGCCACCCAAACTAATGTGGTGACCGTGGCTCCGGTGCCTACTGCTGCCTTTACTGCGGCGACAAGTGGCCGTTCTGTTGCTTTTGCCAATATATCGGTCAATGCAACAGCTTATAGTTGGAGTTTTGGAGACAGTAATACAAGCACACAGGCAAATCCAAACCATACCTACGCAGCAGATGGTACTTATATGGTCGTTTTGACTGCTACTAATACCTGCGGCACTACCACGTCTTCACAAACCGTGGTCATCGCCACGGCTCCGACCGCCGGATTTACGGCGGCTAATACAACGGGTTGCGGCCCGCTGATAGTACAATATACCAACACGTCTTCGGTAAATAGCAATACTTTCAACTGGCAATTCCCCGGCGGTAATCCTGCCACCTCTGCGGCTCAAAACCCGGCGGTAACGTATAATACTGCCGGTACCTATTCAGCGACGTTGACGGTGGGCAACAGCGTTGGAAATAATACCGCCACGCAAACCAATTTGGTGACCGTGGCTCCGGTGCCTACTGCTGCCTTTACTGCGGCGACAAGTGGCCGTTCTGTTGCTTTTGCCAATATATCGGTCAATGCAACGGCTTATAGTTGGAGTTTTGGAGACAGCAATACAAGCACACAGGCAAATCCAAACCATACCTACGCAGCAGATGGTACTTATACGGTCGTTTTGACTGCTACTAATACGTGCGGCACTACCACCTCTTCACAAACAGTGGTCATTGCAACGGCTCCAATCGCCGGATTTACGGCGGCTAATACAACGGGTTGCGGCCCGCTGATAGTACAATATACCAACACGTCTTCGGTAAATAGCAATACTTTCAACTGGCAATTCCCCGGCGGTAATCCTGCCACCTCCACGGCTCAAAACCCGGCGGTGACGTATAATACTGCCGGTACCTATTCAGCGACGTTGACGGTGGGCAACAGCATTGGAAACAATACCGCCACGCAAACCAATGTGGTGACCGTGGCTCCGGTGCCTACTGCTGCCTTTACTGCGGCGGCAAGTGGCCGTTCTGTTGCTTTTTCTAATGCATCGGTCAATGCAACGGCTTATAGTTGGAGTTTTGGAGACAGCAATACGAGTATACAAGCCAATCCAAACCATACCTACGCAGCAGATGGTACCTATACGGTAGTTTTGACTGCTACTAATACGTGCGGCACTACCACCTCTTCACAAACAGTGGTCATTGCAACGGCTCCAATCGCTGGATTTACGGCGGCCAATACAAGTGGTTGCGGCCCGCTGATAGTGCAATACACCAGCACTTCTTCGGCGAATAGCAACATTTTCAACTGGCAATTCCCCGGCGGCAATCCTGCCACCTCCACGGCTCAAAACCCGACGGTAACGTATAATACTGCCGGTACCTATTCAGCGACATTGACGGTGGGCAATAGCGTTGGAAATAATACCGCCACGCAAACCAATGTGGTGACTGTGGCTCCGGTGCCTACTGCTGCCTTTACTACGGCGACAAGTGGCCGTTCTGTTGCTTTTTCTAATGCATCGGTCAATGCAACGGCTTATAGTTGGAGTTTTGGAGACAGCAATACGAGTATACAAGCCAATCCAAACCATACCTACGCAGCAGATGGTACCTATACGGTCGTTTTGACTGCTGCTAATACCTGCGGCATTACCACCTCTTCACAAACAGTGGTCATTGCAACGGCTCCAATCGCCGGATTTACGGCGGCCAATACAACGGGTTGCGGCCCGCTGATAGTGCAATACACCAGCACTTCTTCAGCGAATAGCAATATTTTCAACTGGCAATTCCCCGGCGGCAATCCTGCCACCTCCACGGCTCAAAACCCGGCAGTGACGTATAATAATGCCGGTACCTATTCAGCGACGTTGACGGTGGGCAACAGCGTTGGAAATAACACAGCCACTCAAACCAATGTAGTGACCGTTGGAAGTAAACCGACCACATCCTTTAATAGTTCGGTCAATGGTTTAACCGCTTCATTTTTTAATTCATCGGTCAACGCAGTCAGTTATTCTTGGTCATTTGGCAATGGCTCCGGCAGCACGGATGCAACACCAACGCATACCTATGCAACAGATGGCATTTATTCGGTTGTTTTGATTGCTACCAACGCTTGCGGATCTAATACTCATACACAGAATGTTGTCATTGTGACCTCGCCAACTGCCGGATTTACCGCTAATACCACTTCTGGTTGTGGGCCTTTGACAGTACAATTTGCCGATTTGTCTACCGCCAATACCACCTCCTGGGCATGGTCTTTTCCGGGTGGCAATCCGGCCACGTCTACAGTGCAACATCCTACAGTAATATACGACACTCCCGGAACGTATAATGTCACGTTAGTGGCCTCTACAACGGCAGGCAGCAATACTTTTGAGCGTACCAATTTTATTTCGGTTTCCAGTACTCCTGTTGCCGGATTTACGGCATCAGTCAATGCACAAACGGTAACTTTTAATAATACTTCCTCCTCCAATGCCACCAATTATTCCTGGCATTTAGGAGATGGTACGGTCGTGACCGCTACAAACCCAATACACGCGTATTTGTCTGGTGGTACTTATACCGTCGTGTTAACAACATCAAATACTTGCGGCGGACAGACTTTCACCTTTCCGGTGGTTGTCAATCCCCCTCCGCCGACCGCCGCCTTCACTTCCAATCTGAGTACCCACTGTGGCCCGGTTTCAGTTACCTTTACCGATCAGTCCACCGGAGCACCTATCGGTTGGGCGTGGTCTTTTCCGGGCGGTACACCTTCTTTGTCCACCCAGCGAAACCCGACGATTTTTTATGCAACATCAGGTACTTTTGCTGCTACGTTGTTAGTGAATAATGCTGGTGGCTTTGATACGATAACTATTCAGAATGCCATTACAATTCAGGCATTGCCCTTGGCAAATTTTGCTGTCGGAGTGAATAACGCTACGGCATCTTTTACCAATCTGACCCAAAATTACCAAACTTTACTTTGGGATTTTGGGGATGGAAATACGAGTACTGCTATCAATCCGGTACACGTTTATGCTACTTCCGGTGCCTATATAGTCAAATTGACCATTACAAATGCCTGTGGTACCAATACGATTCAGCAGACGCTTCAAATCACACTGGTTGGGGCAGAAGATATTGCCGTGGCTTGGAATTTACGGGTTTTTCCCAATCCGGGCGATGGGAAATTTACGCTTCAGGCTTCAGGTTTGTCGGCGAATGCACTGGAACTATGGTTGTTCAATACTTTAGGTGAATCGGTCGGAAGGGAAGTGGCGGTATTCCATAATGGCACCATTTCCGATCAATTTGATTACAGCCATTTGCCTTCGGGGATTTACACCTTACAACTGCGATCGGGCAGTAAGTTGGCTATTAAGAAGTTGATAATAGAGTAGGGGAGTGCCTAGTGCCTTCAGAGGAGGAATAGGTTCCTATGAATAAAGCCTGCTACCGAAAAGTGCGACGGTAGCAGGCTTTTGATGTTTGTTATAGGCGATGTGATAGAAAACAGCGAGATATTTTGAATATTTGAAATAAAGCCCGCATATTTGCGTCCATTATGTTTGCAAAATGAACAGAGTCATATTAATAGTATTGGACAGCGTCGGGATCGGAGCCTTGCCGGATGCACATTTATATAATGATACTGGTAGCAATACGTTGGGAAATATCGCCAAATATTACCCTGCACTCAAATTGCCCCACCTGACAGCAATGGGTTTGGGCAATATTGACCCCGACAATCAATTGGCAAAAACGGATGCGCCGGTTGCTGCTTTTGGAAAAGCAATGGAAAAATCGGCAGGAAAAGATACCACAACGGGGCATTGGGAGATGACTGGAATTGTGCTCGAAAAACCCTTTCCGGTTTTTATGAAGGGCTTTCCACTTGCGTTTATAGCGGAATTTGAAAAAGCCATCGGGACAAAAACCATCGGCAATGTGGCGGCTTCCGGGACGACTATCATCAATGAATTGGGTGATGAACACGTAAAGACAGGGTTCCCCATCGTTTATACCTCTGCGGACAGCGTGTTTCAAATAGCCATGCACGAAGCGGTATTCCCTATTGAACAGCAATACGAAATTTGCCAAATCGCCCGGAATATGCTCGTTGGCGATTATGAAGTAGGGCGCGTGATTGCCCGTCCTTTTATCGGTACTTCCGGCCAGTATACGAGAACTGGCAGGCGCAAAGATTTTTCTGTTTCACCCCCTAAAACAGTATTGGATGCTATCCTTGAACACCAAAAAGGTGTGTTTGCCATTGGGAAAATTATAGATATTTTTAACGGAAAAGGTATCAGCCGGTACGTGAAAACTGCGGATAACCTTGCGGGCATTAAAGCGACAATTGAAGCCATCAAAAATCCGTTGGAAGCACTTGTGTTCACCAATTTGGTGGATTTTGATATGCTTTTTGGGCATCGCCGTGACATTGAAGGATATGCAAAATCTTTGATGGAATTTGATCAATACCTGCCTGAAATAACCGCTCATTTACGGGAAGACGATCTGCTGATCATTACGGCAGACCATGGCAATGACCCTTCCGCGCCTGGTAGTGACCACACACGGGAGTATATTCCCATTCTGAATTACGGACAAAAGATTAAACCTGGCCACCATATTGGAATCAGACACTCTTTCGCAGATATTGCGGCTACTGTTGCGGAGGCATTAGGAGTTGATTATCCGTCGCCGGGGAAAAGTTATTATAGGGGTATGGTGGATTGAGACACAAGACTTCAGACATCAGACATCAGACTTCAGACATCAGACATCAGACTTCAGACATCAGACTTCAGACACAAGACTTCAGACATCAGACTTCAGACACAAGACTTCAGACTTCAGACACAAGACTTTAGACATCAGACTTTAGACATCAGACTTCAGACACAAGACATCAGACTTCAGACACAAGACTTTAGACATCAGACTTCAGACTTCAGACACAAGACTTTAGACATCAGACTTCAGACACAAGACTTCAGACATCAGACACAAGACTTTAGACACAAGACTTTAGACACAAGACTTTAGACACAAGACTTTAGACACAAGACATCAGACTTCAGACACAAGACATCAGACACAAGACATCAGACACAAGAATTTTAGCGGTAATGGTTAATTTTTTATTTCTAATGTAAGTCAGTGTATTGAAACAAAAACGGTTATGGATTTATGCAAGTTGCCTACAATCAAATAGTTGTGAAACTAATAACCAGTAACTACTGAAATTTTATCGCATCAACAACTAAACAATGAGCCAATTTTTAGCAGCGTCAGAACTTGTATTAAACCCCGATGGCAGTGTTTATCACTGCAATTTACAGCCTGAGAATCTGGCGGACACTGTTTTTCTGGTTGGCGACCCTGGCAGGGTGCCGATTGTTTCTGGTTTCTTTGACAGGGTGGATTTTAAAACCCAAAAAAGAGAAATTGTAACCCATACGGGTACGAAAAAAGGGAAGCGGGTAACGGTGATTTCCACCGGTATGGGAACGGATAACGTAGATATTGTTTTGAGCGAATTGGATGCGGCTGCTAATATAGACTTGAGCAGTAAACAAATAAAATCATATCATAAACAATTGACGTTTATTCGTTTAGGCACGTCAGGCTCACTTCAGGAAGACATTCCTGTTGATAGTTTTGTCGCCAGTTCGCATGGATTGGGTTTTGATGGCTTGGTGCATTATTACGCAAACTCAGAAGTGTTTTCGGAGCATTTATTCATCAATAAATTTGTGGAAGCTATGGACTGGGATGAAAAATTGCCCAGACCGTATTTGGTAGAAAGTGATGAAAAACTGCTTGAAAAAGCCAGAAATATGGGTTTTTATTCGGGTGTTACGGCTACAGCTGTCGGGTTTTACGGGCCACAGGGACGGGTTTTGCGATTAGGGGTAAAAGATGGCAGTATGAATGAAAAACTTTCAAAGTTTAGGTTTGAAAACCTGCGAATCACCAATTTCGAGATGGAAACCTCCGGTATTTATGGCTTGTCAAAACTCATGGGGCACCGGGCGCTCTCCATCAATTGTATTGTTGCCAATAGATTTACCGGGCAATTCAGCAAAGATTATCAACAGTCCATGCACAAAATGATTGGTATGGTACTGGAAGAATATATATAAAAAAATAATGTAATAATGGCCAGCACAAATAAAAAAACAATGGACACAAAGAACATACATACCATCCAGCGCAACGAGGGTATACCTTTTAATACGGCATTTTTTGACCACATTAATATTAATAGAAGTGCTGTTGAGCGCAGGGCTACTTCTTTGTCGGGCCGAAGAACGGTCAAAAAAGAATGGCAGGCAGCTTGGCTGTTGAAAGCGATCAGTTGCATGGACCTGACCACTTTGGCGGGTGACGACACTGAAGGCAATGTAACGCGGCTTTGCGCTAAAGCAAGGTCGCCCGTTCGGATGGATTTATTGGAAGCAATGGATATGGCCGATGCGGCTATTCATACCGGGGCAGTTTGTGTGTACCACAACCTCATACCTTTTGCTAAAGCAGCCTTAGCGGGTAGTGGTATTCCCATTGCTGCTGTTTCGACGGGTTTCCCTGCCGGCAAAATTACCTTTGAAGAAAAAATAAGAGAAATTGAATTGTCCGTAGCGGCGGGTGCTACAGAAATTGATATAGTGATTAGCCGCGACCTCGTCATAGAATCCAAGTGGAAGGCGTTATACGGTGAAGTAGCGGCCTGCCGGGTAGCCTGCGGCCATGCGCATTTGAAAACCATCTTAGCCACTGGCGAAATCCCAACGTATACCAAAGTTGCCAAAGCCAGTTGGGTCAGTATGATGGCTGGTTCCGATTTTATCAAAACCAGCACGGGAAAAGAAAGTGTAAATGCAACCTTGCCTGTGAGTTTAGTAATGATCCGTGCGATCCGTGCTTACCACGAATTGACAGGTTTTAAAGTAGGTTTCAAACCCGCCGGTGGTATTCAAAAAGCCAAACAGGCACTTGATTGGCTCATTCTGATTAAAGAAGAATTGGGTGATGAATGGCTCAATCCCGAATTGTTCCGGTTTGGAGCAAGTAGCCTTTTAGGTGATATTGAAAGACAATTAGAGCATTTTGTTACGGGCCGGTACTCGGCATCTTTCAGGCATCCAATGGCGTAGGGTAGTGCAGGAATGAATCATTTACCGATAAAAAACACATAAAAAATTATTTTGTTTGTATTTGTCGTTTATTAAGCGGCTTTTAGGTCTCGTTTAGTTTGCAGGGGTACTATGCAAACGAAAAACAGGCCAGCCGGAAAACACCGACTGACCTGTTTGGTCGTTCAAAAGTTTATGCTTACTCGCAGTTTTCCTTGATGGTGCGCAGTTCTTCCCGGCTACTGACCGTCACGGTACTTCCGTCTTCTGTCATTTTGATGGTCATGGGGAAAGTGATTTGAGGGCGTTCTGTACTGGTGGGGTTGTTACTACGCCAGGAACGAATAGCCCGCTGTAGTTCCTGACGATTGTTTACGGCAATACGGGTATTATTCGGGAAACCAACAGTAATTGGAAAAACGATCTCGAAGCAAGACAAACCGCGTTGCCCGTGTCCTTTAGGGTCGTGGTTGCCAAAGGTGCCTGCACAAGCTTTGCGAAGCGCGTCTAATGCTTCCTGATTATCTGCGGTAATGACTTCGCCGTTTTCATTAATTACGCTGACAGGGAACACAAAATTGATACGTCTGGCAAATTGATGACCGCCATGACCGCCCTGTCCAGCATTATTGGCAAAATAAGTGCGCAATGCCGTTTTTATGTCTTCATAAGCATTGGCTTCTACCACCGTGTTATCGGGCAGGGTAAAAGATACGGGGAAAACCAATTCATAGCAACCAAATCGTCCCATGCCACCGCGATCCTGAACGGAATAAAGCGCTTGGTCAACATATTCCTCCGTAGTAGTAACATCTTCTGTTTTTTTGCAAGATGCAAATACTGCTGTGATGGCAATAGAGGATAATAGAAAAAATTTCAAAAAATTACGCATTGTAAGTTAATTTATGGTGAAAATGTAAATTTGAATCAACAACAGCAAGTTCAGGATGTAGCGCTCCATCTCATAAATTGCTGTTGTTTGCCCTATTAGGTAGGAATAAAATTATAAGGGTTGCATTTGTAAAAAAAACGGTAATATTTTAAGATTTTTTTAACGTGTGCGTAGGATTGGTTATCAGAAGCCGTAGATTAGGGATTGGTCCCGCTGGAATAAGGGGGCAAAAAATATCTAAATACCACAAAGGCCACACTATTAAGGAGTATATGTATTCCAAAATTTATATTAAAATAGCAAAATTTGAACTCTCTTTTGTCTCTTTTGTTAAAGATATCTTCAAATATATATCCCCTAAACCGTATTTGATTGTTGATTTTTGATGTGTCGCACGTATGCTAAAACACCAAAACACCAAAACACCAAAACACTAAAACACCAAAACACTAAAACACTAAAAATACTATGCACAACGAATGGAATAAATTAACGCCTGAAGAGGAGTACGTAATCGCCCAAAAGGGTACAGAGCGAGCATTTGCGGGTGAATATTGGAATCATAAAGCAGCCGGGACTTATATTTGTCGCCGCTGCAATGCACCGCTGTATCGCTCTTCTGATAAATTTGACAGCGGTTGCGGTTGGCCTTCCTTTGATGATGAAATTCCGGGCGCAGTTACCCGCGTAGAAGATAATACGCTTGGAATGCGCAGGATAGAAATTCTGTGTACTAATTGCAATGGTCATCTCGGTCATGAATTTCATGGCGAACGCCAAACGCCAAAAAATACGCGCCATTGTGTCAATTCTCTGTCTATCAAATTTGTGAAGGAGTAGCCTTGTAAGCCGCTATTCCTGTAAATATACCCTTTTTACGCGCTCTGATATATTTGTCAGTACTTCGTATGGAATGGTTTGCAGGCAGGCGGCGAGGGTCTGTACACTGGGGTGCTCCCCAAATATCATGACCATGTCTCCTTCCTGTGCATCAGGAACGGCTGTTACATCAATCATTGTCATATCCATACATACATTGCCGATGGTTGGCACCAATTTGTTGCGCACTGCAACGGAATAACGCCCATTGCCCGCCAAACGCAATAAACCATCGGCATAGCCAATACTAATGGTGGCTATGCGAACCGGCTGATCTAAGATGCCGCTGTTTCGGTTATATCCCACTGTTTCGCCTTTAGCCACTATTTTAATCTGACTAATTGTGGCCTTTAGGGTATTGACCGTCTGCAATTGTCCTTGCAGCGTCGGTGTACCCGTGCCGTACAAACCAATGCCCAACCGAACCATTTCAAAATGGTATTCCGGAAAACGAACGATGCCGGATGTGTTGCAAATATGCCTCAAAGGTGTATAACCTAACGCCTTGCTAATGGCTTCATACATTGCAGAAAAATCTCCCGCTTGTGTACGCGTAAACGCGTCGTGTTGTGGTGCATCGGTTGCAGATAAATGTGAAAAAATGGATTGAACCCGCAGCAACGGATTAGATATCAATCGCTGAATCAAAGGTGGTATGTCAGCAAATTCAAAACCTAAACGGTGCATACCTGTATCCAGTTTCAGGTGAATGGGTAAACTATGGTATGGCACCTTCCTGTTCTGCTCGGTTTGTACCGTACCCACAGGCGCTTGTGCAATACCCTCCGCGTAACGAATAAGGTCATCTAACAGAGAAAGACTATACACCTCCGGCTCCAAACGATAGCGAAACAAGGCATCAAAGCCTGAATATTCTGGATTGAGCACTAAAATAGGTAAATTAATTCCACCTTCCCGCAATTCAATTCCCTCGTCTGTATAAGCCACACCAAGATAATCTACCTTGTGAAACTCCAGCAATTTGGCAATTTCAACAGAACCACTACCATAACCAGCGGCTTTCACCATTGCCATTATTTTTACACCCGGAGCCAGCAATCGGTTGAATACACTCAGGTTATGTACCAGCGCAGAAAGGTTGATTTCTAATACCGTTTTATGTGCTTTCTGCTCTAATCGGGCGGCAATGCGCTCAAATGCAAATACCCGGGCACCTTTGAGCAAGATTCTTTCATCGTGAAAATCCTGTACCGGATAGTTGTTCAAAAACGCATCGGTATCCGGGAAAAAGGCCGTTTCAATTCCGGTGAGCGGTAATTTTTTTAGTATCGTGATCTCTTTGCCAATCCCAATCAGGCGATGAACGCCATTTTCAGCCGCAATTCGACCCACTTTTTCATATAATTGCTCCGGTTTCTGTCCGCTTTGGAGAATATCCGACATAATGAGCGTCAGCGGGCCGCTTCGGGTTTGTTGGGCGGCAAACTGCAAAGCAATGCGCAAAGAAGCTGTATCATTGTTGTAAGCATCATTGATGATAATACAGCGATGAATACCTGCTTTGAGTTCTAAACGCATGGCAATGGTTTCCAAATGCGCCATGCGTTCGGATATTGCAGCCGCCGGCAAATCCAATAATAATGTTGTCGCCCAGCAATGAATGGCATTTTCCACAGAAGCTGCATCCAAAAAGGGAATAACTATATTTATTGCTTTCGAGGCGGGTGTGAACAAAGGCGAATTGTACCCGAAAGAGGATCCGTTAAAAGTATATTTTGCCTGCAATTGGGTGAAACCTCCTGAAAGTGGTATTTCTTTTTCTATTTGCAGATTAGATTTCAAGCCTTTTTTAGACCATGACAACAACGTGCGCCCTTGTTTCGCTTGTTGCCACTCCAATGCTGCCAAATCTATTTTTTCATGATCCCGGCAATAAATAAGCACGGCAGTATGCGTAAAAAGACGCATTTTTTCGTGTATTTTTTCCATTTTTGAAGCAAAACCTTCCCGATGTGCCGGGCCGATATTGGTAAAAATGCCGATTTGGGGACGAATCATGGGTTCTAAACGCACCATTTCTCCTGGCAGCGATATACCTGCTTCAAAAACAGCCAATGTGTGGCGCGGCTGCAATTGCCAGACAGACAGCGGTACGCCTGTTTGTGAATTGTAACTTTTGGGACTGCGTGCCAGTTCATAATCAGGTGTCAAAAGCGCCGAAAGCCATTCTTTTACAATGGTTTTGCCATTACTACCCGTAATGCCAATGACCGGAATACGGAATTGCGCCCGATGGTAAGCTGTCAATTGTTGCAGGGCTAATAACGTATCAGAAACGAGGAGTATGTTTGCTTTTTCCCAGGTGTGCGTGTCTATTGCCTGACTGACAATAAAATTGCGTACGCCGGCACCGTATAACGCTGAAATAAACCGGTGCCCGTCATGGCGTTTACCAATTAGCGCAAAATAAACAGCACCGGATACAGGAGCACGTTGCCGACTATCTAATAGAAGGTGTTCCACCAATTCCTCCGGTCGGAATTGATGTAACCAACTTGCACCAAGGATATTTTGGAGATCGGAGATGGTCATGCGTAGTAGTTGTATAGAAAAGATGTTAAAAAAGTGGTATTTTATAAAATTTTATGTATTTCACCCAACTATTTTACGGTTTTGTGTGTCTATTATACACATCATTATAAAAAATAAACTATGAAATATTCATTTTATTGCCTCCTTCTGATTGTCAGCTTATTTTCCTGTAATAAAACAGAAACTGAAAAAGCAGATAATCAACTTATATTTGGTTATGCGTATCCATTTTGTTCCGGGAATTGCTTTGTGATACACCGATTAACCACCGATGCGCTGTTTGCCGATGATTGTGATTACTGCAAATTTGAAGCAATTGCTTTCCAGAAAACACCCCTTCCTGACAAGTTACATGAAATTGCCCGAAAACTGCTTGACCAAATTCCCGCAGTATTATATGATTTGGAAGGTGAGAAAACTTTTGGTTGCCCTGGCTGCGCCGATGGTATTATCTATTATTTGGAATTAGAACGGGACAATGTAAAACACGTTTATAAATGGGACGATAAATATGAAGGAATGCCGGATGAAGTAAAAATTTATTTTACTCAGGTGGTCGAAACGATTGAACAATTGAAATAAGGATATTACTTTTTTGCTAATAACTTCAAATATTGCTGAATCGTTGGTTAATTCGGATTCAACGCAAGTGATTTTGTAAAGTCTTCAGCAGCCCCATTTAAATTACCAATTTGATCTTTAAATACCACTAATTGGGTAGACAAAGTGCTTGTTTTCGGCAAATATACATCAAATTTTCAGTGTGACAAAAAATGTTAATCCCGCGTGTGCTGCAATAATTCCCATTTTTATGCGGTATCATTACTAATTTTTCCGCTCTATTGACTAATTTAGCAGAATCCTTGTACCTTTGCGCCCGATTTTGAAAATGAGTGTTGATAATTCACTAACCATCACTCATCATCACTCATAAGTCACTACGTTTAAGTGTCCACTTACCTCTCAGAACTACGCCGCAGGCGCACCTTTGCCATTGTTGCTCATCCGGATGCCGGAAAAACTACCCTCACAGAAAAACTCCTGTTGTTTGGTGGTGCCATCCAGACTGCCGGTGCCGTAAAAAGTAATAAAATTAAAAAAAGTACGGTATCCGACTTTATGGAAATAGAGCGGCAGCGCGGTATCTCCGTCAGTACTTCCGTGATGGGTTTTGAATATAGAGGTCTGCAAATCAATATTTTAGATACACCCGGGCACGAAGATTTTTCTGAAGATACCTATCGTACCCTGACTGCTGTAGACTCCGCAATTGTAGTGATTGACGTGGCCAACGGCGTAGAAAAACAAACGGAAAAACTGACCAAAGTTTGCCGGATGCGGGATACACCGATGATCTTTTTTATCAATAAACTCGACCGCGAAGGCCGCGACGGGTTTGATCTCTTAGATGAAATTGAGCAAAAACTTGGGGTAAAAGTATGCCCCCTCTCCTGGCCAATCGGTATGGGGCAGCGCTTCAAAGGCGTATATAACCTCTACGAAAAAAAATTGGTGCTGTTCAACCCGCACGGGAAGCAGGAAGAAGAAGACATTATTGTCCTTGAAGACTTGGCCCATCCTGATTTAGAAAAATATGTAGGGGAAAGTGCTGCACGGGAATTGCGGGAGGATGTGGAAACGCTGGAAGGTGTGTATCCGACGTTTGTTCAGGAGGATTATTTGACCGGAAAAATATGTCCGGTGTTTTTTGGCTCTGCAGTCAATAATTTTGGGGTAAAGGAATTGCTGGATTGCTTCACAGAAATTGCTCCTACGCCGCGCCCCCGCGACACGGAAGAGCGTACGGTGCGCCCGGAAGAAGAGAAGTTCAGTGGATTTGTATTCAAAATTTTTGCCAATATGGACCCGCGCCACCGCGATCGTATTGCTTTTTTACGTATATGTTCAGGCCGTTTTGAGCGCAATAAAAACTATCGCCATATCCGACTGGGCCGCGAAATGCGCTTTGCCAACCCCACTATGTTCATGGCCAGCAAAAAAACACTGTTGGAAGAAGCCTATCCGGGCGATGTTGTGGGCTTGTATGACTCTGGCAATTTCAAAATAGGGGATACACTAACCGAAGGAGAACTGCTGCATTTCAAAGGTATTCCGTCTTTTTCGCCGGAGCAATTCCGCTACGTGGAAAATGCTGATCCGCTCAAACAAAAGCCCTTTGCCAAAGGATTGGATCAGCTCATGGATGAAGGTGTGGCCCAGATGTTTATCCGCCAAAGCGATGGACGGCGCATCATCGGCACAGTAGGTCAATTGCAATTTGAGGTCATTCAGCATCGTTTAGAAAGCGAATATTCCGCTAAATGCCGCTATGAACCCGTTCATTTGTTCAAAGCCTGTTGGGTGAGTAGTGATGATCCTAAGGCCATGCAGGAGTTTTTAGAACGCCGCAAACGCGACATCGCTAAAGACATTGACGGTCATTATGTGTTTTTGGCGGAAACAGCCTGGGTACTACAAACGGCGCAGGAAAATTTTCCGAAAATACAGTTTAGGTTTACTTCGGAGTAAGAGGATAGTTAGCAATAAGTGCAAAATCCTTACATAAATCTCATTTCCTTACCGCTTTATCATCGAAAGCTAAAGGCAATAGCGCTAAAGCAGATTCAAAAACAAAGGAAGAGCCGTTTATTTTATGAAGAATCACCTTGATTTTGGCACCCTGATGCTGTTCCATTTCAACGATTACCTGCCTGCAGAAGCCACAGGGCGTTACGGGTATGTCAGAATGTGAATGTAACGCAGTAATAGCAATCATCTCAATTTTGTTGTCGGGGTAATTGGCGTGTACATAATTCAGTACAGTTCGCTCGGCACAAGTCCCCGACGGGTAAGCGATATTTTCCTGGTTATTCCCGGCAAAAACCTGTCCGTTGTCGAGTAATACCGCTGCTCCTACTGGAAAGTTGGAATAAGGCGAATAGGATTTTCGAGCAATTTCTATTGCTTTGTGCACTAACTGTACCCCTGTTTCATCCAACTCATTCAACGTGTCGAATTCCCAATACACTATATCTATGCTTTTTTTGTTCATTTTAGGTGGTTAGTTACTGGTTATTAGGGTATTAGTTTTGGCTTCCAATTTCCAAAGCAATTTTCATCATATCATTAAAGGACTGTTCCCGGTCTTTTTGGCTCGAACTCGTGCCTGTCAAAATATTATCACTGACGGTCAGGAGGGAAAGGGCTTTTGCGCCGAGTCTTTTTGCTAAAGTAAACAGCATTTGGGTTTCCATATCCACCCCCAGAATGCCGTGTTTTTCCCAAATATCCCAACGGTTGGGTGTATCGTCATAAAATGTATTAGTGCTAAAAACAGAACCTTGTATAGTTCTGATATTCAGTATTTTAGCAGATTCTACGGCCTTGTACAATAAATCAAAATCGGCGGTAGCAGCGTAATGCATTCCTTTAAAATGTAGCATATTGGCATCACTGTCGCCCGAAGCACTCATGGCTATGATCACCTCTCCGAGGTTAATATCTTTCTGCAATGCGCCACAGGTACCCACCCGGATAATATTTTTAACTTTATAAGTACTAATGAGTTCGTTGATGTAAATGCCAGCACTCCCCATCCCCATCCCGGAGCCTTGTATGGAAATGCGTTTGCCTTTATAATTGCCGGTAAAGCCAAACATTCCCCTGACTTTGTTGTAGCAAACAACGTCTTCCAGCAGGGTTTCCGCCACGTGTTTGGCACGAAGCGGGTCACCCGGCAATAAAACTGTTTCTGCTATATCGCCTGGTTCGGCTTCTAAATGTAAACTTGCCATATTTTAGGTGGTTATTATTTAAATGGTTAAGTTATTATTTACTCGTTCCGGAATATTGACTTTCCAGAAATTTTGACTTTTTATGCGCCATAAGGAATCCAAATATTTTTTATTTGAGTAGCATATCGCAAGAAAATCTCACCCTCACCCTGCGCGGGATCCATCCAATTTCTGTATTTTCCGTAATTTACCCAACTGCGTTTCATGTTGTCGGCAGCGTGTATTTCCACTTTTTTGCTGCCGTCTTTGCTGCCAAAAAACCAAATACCATCCACATTGTCGTGTTTGGCTAATTCGGTGGATAATTCATCTTTTTTACCGGTAATAATATTGATGGTACCAGCAGGCACATCGGAAGTTTCCAATACCTGATAAAAATCTGTGGCGGAAAAAGGCGCCGTTTCTGATGGAATCACCACTACGTTGTTGCCCATTGCAATGGCCGGGATAACAGTTGAAATGAATCCCAGCAAAGGCGATTCATCGGGGCAAATAATGGCCATTACGCCCAAGGCTTCCGGCATGGCTAAAGTGACGTTTCGCTGTACGGTGCTGTGCGCCAGTCCGTCATATTTGTCGGCATAAGCGGCATAAACAAAAATGCGTTCAATGGATTTTTCCACTTCATGCAGGGCATCCGATTTGCTTTGGTTGGTCATTTGCACTAAACGATTGGCAAATTCCTCGCGCCGAATAGCCAGATTCTCGGCAAGATAATAGAGTACCTGCGCCCTCGAATGGCCCGTCATACTTGCCCAGGCATTGTTCGTGTGCGCTGCTTCTACGGCATTCCGAATATCTTTTCTGTTGCCTTCGGATACCTCACCAATATAGATGCCGAGGCGACTTTTGATGGTCATGCTGTAACCACCGTCGGGGCGCGCTTGCTTCCCACCCACGTACATTTTGCTGGTTCTGTCAAGGTCAGGCGCTTTACTTTCTGTTACATCATTCGTTTTGGAGGGGTTCATTTTGGGTAAAATGGGTGTTTCCGAAAAAGTATCTTCTATTGTTGGTTTGGCATATTCATACAGCCCTTCTTTGCCGCCTTCTCTGCCAAAACCAGATTCCCGATAACCGCCAAAACCAGCCGCTGCATCAAAAATATTGGTACAATTGATCCAAACAGTGCCGGCTTTTATTTGTGGTGCAATGTCTAAAGCCAAATTGAGGTTTTCCGTCCAGATGCTACAAGCCAAACCATAACGGGTATTATTGGCCAAGGCAACCGCTTCTTTGTGTGATCTAAAACTCATGGCCACCAAAACGGGGCCAAATATCTCCTCTTGCGCAATTTTTGCCGAAGGTGCCACATTCGTGAAAAGGGTAGGGGGGTAAAAGTACCCTTCCACCGGGCAGGTGCCGGATGGCTGCCAGCATATATTGCCTGCGTCAACCCCTTGTTGCACCAATTCCTCGATGGTTTTTAACTGTACTTTATCTACAATCGCTCCTATATCAATACATTTGTCCAATGGATTGCCAACAATGAGCTGCTCCATGCGGGTTTTGAGTTTGGTATAAAGCGTTTCCGCAATGCTTTCTTCTACCAACAGGCGAGAACCTGCACAGCACACCTGCCCCTGATTGAACCAAATAGCATCCACCACGCCTTCCACCACACTATCAAGATCGGCATCCTCAAATACGATGAAGGGCGATTTGCCACCTAACTCCAGCGATAGTTTTTTGCCAGTTCCGGCAACTGCTCTTCTGATGATTTTGCCGACTTCGGTAGAACCCGTGAAGGCTATTTTTTGTACGCCCGGATGATTGACTAACGCCGCGCCGGTGGCACCGGCACCAGTGATGATATTTACCACGCCGTTTGGCAATCCCACGTTGGTGCAAATTTCGGCGAACAGCAAGGCCGTCAAAGAGGTATATTCCGCTGGTTTCAACACGACGGTATTGCCCATGGCCAAAGCCGGAGCAATTTTCCACGATAGCATGAGTAGCGGGAAATTCCAGGGGATGATTTGGCCAATGACACCGATGGCTTTGTAGTCTTTCAATTCGGTATGCATCAGTTGCGCCCAACCTGCATGGTGATAAAAATGCCTCGCTACCAACGGGATATCAATATCCCTTGTTTCACGAATGGGTTTGCCATTATCTATGGATTCCAATACTGCAAAAAGACGGGAATGTTTCTGGATTTGGCGTGCAATGGCATATAGATATCGCGCTCTTTGGTGTCCTCCGATGGCGACCCATGCCGGCAATGCTTTATTGGCAGATTCTACGGCATCATTGACATCCTGCTCATCCGCCGCTGCAATCTTTGCTAAAGGCTGTTTGTTGGAAGGATTTATGCTCTCAAAATAGACACCCGAAACAGGGGCTTTCCATGCTCCATCAATGAACAATTGAAATGTTCTGCCATGACGATCAAGGAATTCATTTGCCTGACTTGCGCTTTCAGGAGCCGGCCCGTATACCATGGTGTCGTATATTTCTTTTACTTTCATATTGATGTTATGAATTTTGAAGCAAAAGTAGGGAAAATTTAAATTTAAACGATTGTTTTTATTTTCTGATAAACATGGCCGGGCTGTAAACGTAGCCAAACCCTTGCCCTTCCTCAATTCTCCAATTCTCCAATTCCTCAATTCTTCAATTCTTCAATTCTTCAATTCCCCGATACCCGTTCAAAAATTCCTTAACTTCCATCCGCCGCTTTCCTTCGGGTTGCAATTCCAATACCTGTAAGTATCCTTCTAATGTACTGATTTTCAATTTTTTATGCTCAAAAACCCAGGTGCCGACTGCCTCTTTCACGGGCGTAGTATCTTTTAAGGTGTTGAAAATTTTGATCATTTTACCTTCAAATACAGTCCATGCACCGGGGTGCGGACTGAGGCCCCGTACAAAATTATGGACGGAAGTGACGGGTTGTTCAAAATCAATTCGGCAAGTTTCGGTAAATATTTTGGGTGCATGGGTGACCATTCCGGTAGGCTGGGGTAGGGGATGTGCCGTACCGTTTTCCAACGCCTGTACCGTGCGCAACACCAATTTTGCGCCTTCGTGCATCATGCGCTCGTAGAGTTCGCCAACAGTCTCATCTGCACCAATAGGCATACGTTCCTGAAACAAAATGTCGCCAGTATCAATTTCGTGGTTCAAAAGGAATGTCGTAAGCCCTGTTTCTGTTTCACCGTTTATCACTGCCCAGTTGATGGGCGCGGCGCCTCGGTATTTTGGCAACAAAGAGCCATGCAAGTTGAGCGTACCCAACGGTGGCATATTCCATACGGCTTCCGGGAGCATTCTAAAGGCTACCACAATTTGCAAGTCGGCTTTCAGGTCGCGCAAAGCATCCAAAAAATCGGGGTTTTTCAGTTTTTCGGGTTGTAATACCCGAATCGCCCTTGTCATGGCCGCCTTTTTTACCGCTGATTGTAGTAACCCGTGCCGTCCTCCAGGTTTGTCCGGCGCTGTAATGACCGCCGGAATGTCATAGCCGTGATCGGCTAATATTTCTAAAGAAGGAACAGCAAATTCAGGTGTTCCAAGGTAGACAATCCGCATAAGAATACACTTTTGTGGTTTAAAGATTCGTGTTTCAAAAAAAACCGCTCTACGAGGCTTCTTTGTGTGTTCCGCTACATCGTCGGGCGTGAACAACCCGACGTACGTTACTTTTTTCAAAAAAAACCGCTCTACGGACTTTTGTCTTCTTTTGTCTCTTTTGTGTTTCAAAAAAACCGCTCTGCGGACTTTTGTCTTCTTTTGTCACTTTTGTGTTTCAAAAAACCGCTTTACGAACTTTTGTCTTATTTTGTCACTTTTGTGTTTCAAAAAAAACCGCTCTGCGGACTTTTATCTTCTTTTGTCACTTTTGTGTTTCAAAAAAACCGCTCTACGAACTTTTGTCTTCTTTTGTCACTTTTGTGTTTCAAAAAAAGCCGCTCTACGAACTTTTGTGTTCTTTTGTCACTTTTGTGTTTCAAAAAAACCGCTCTACGGACTTTTGTGTTCTTTTGTCACTTTTGTGTTTCAAAAAAACCGCTCTGCGGACTTTTATCTTCTTTTGTCACTTTTGTGTTTCAAAAAAAGCCGCTCTACGGACTTTTGTGTTCTTTTGTCACTTTTGTGTTTCAAAAAAACCGCTCTGCGGACTTTTATCTTCTTTTGTCACTTTTGTGTTTCAAAAAAAGCCGCTCTACGGACTTTTGTGTTCTTTTGTCACTTTTGTGTTTCAAAAAAACCGCTCTGCGGACTTTTATCTTCTTTTGTCACTTTTGTGTTTCAAAAAAAGCCGCTCTACGGACTTTTGTCTTCTTTTGTCACTTTTGTGTTTCAAAAAAACCGCTCTACGAACTTTTGTCTTCTTTTGTCACTTTTGTGTTTCAAAAAAACCGCTCTACGGGGCTTTTGTGTTCTTTTGTCACTTTTGTGTTTCAAAAAAACCGCTCTACGGACTTTTGTGTTCTTTTGTCACTTTTGTGTTTCAAAAAAAGCCGCTCTACGGACTTTTGTGTTCTTTTGTCACTTTTGTGTTTCAAAAAAAGCCGCTCTACGGACTTTTGTCTTCTTTTGTCACTTTTGTGTTTCAAAAAAACCGCTCTACGGGGCTTTTGTCTTCTTTTGTCACTTTTGTGTTTCAAAAAAATACCCTACGGATTTTTGCCCTTTTGTGTTTAAAAAAAACACGAGTAATCACTACTTTTTCAAAGAAGCCAAAAATTCCACCAAATCCCGAATCTCTCTTTTTGACAAAACATCCCCGACACCAGGCATACTGGATGGCAAATTTTCTCTAGTAGCAATTCTGGAAACAGGTATAATCAGTGGTTCCGCATCAGAAGTGGTAATATTTAGGGCCTCGGCAGTTTCTTTTGCTAATATGCCGAATACCTGTTGCCCGTCTTTGAGTTTGATCGAAACATTGCCAAAACCGGGTGCTAACCGCATACTGGGTTCTATCATGGCCTGCAAAAGTTGATCCCTTTTCAACAAGTCGCCAATGCCGGCTAAGTTTGGCCCCACTGTGCCGCCTTCCGCTCCAATCGCATGGCAGCGCATACATTGTGCAGTAGAGTTATAATAAAAAAGGTTTCGCCCTTCGCTGATATTGCCACCGTAAAGCGTCTCCATAAAACCGTCCATCAGCGAATTATTGGGCAACACTGTTGACAGTTGTGTTTTTAAAGGTACAGAGCCGGTGGCTTCCACTGCTTCCTTTAGTTCTAATCGCAATCTGGGTGACAGTTTTTTGTCGCGCAACCGTTCAATCAATTTTTCTAATTCAGGAATGGTTTTTTCCGGCTGTAATTTGCTCATCACTACTAAGAGCTGTTGTTGCTCTTTGATGCGGTCTCTGCTGAAAATGGCGCTTACGATGCCAGGCAGGTTTTCTTTTGAAATATTGGTATCGTTCAATAAACCCAGTGCTACTGCCCGCACGCTTTCGTCCGCATCTTCCATACCACCTTTTATCATAGATTCCATTTTGTTGTATTTCAACCGATTTAAGGCAGGCAAGATCGCGGTTTTTACAGCAGGATCCTTTGTTTCTGCGTATATATTGGCTAATTGGTCGTTAAAAGCGGAAATATTTGTATTGGCCAATAGAGTGGCAACAGCCATCAATACGTCAGAATTGGTGGTGGCCAAATAATCAGGAATATGCCGTTGGATTTGCGATTGCAACAGCGCAGGGTCTTTTTCTGCGCTGCCGCGAAAGCGGCCATCCACCCGATCCAAAACGGATGGATTCGACCAGGTGCCCAATACAGCCAATGCTTCCGCTTTTAAAACGGCGGAAATATCCGTTCTTTTTGCAAAAGCAATCAGGTTCTCCAAAGCAGCGGTACTTCCGACGCGTTGCGCCGCATTGATCGCTCGGCGCAGTAAAGGTTCTGCGGTAAATTTCGTTTCTTTTAAAGTAGCGGCGAGGGCTGACAACGCGCCGGGAATAGACAGATCATCGTTGATTCCACGGGCTGCTTCTGCTACAATGTATTCGTCTGAGTCCTTCAAAAACAGGGCAATATTGTCATTGTGCAACCTTCTCAGTATCAAAACAGCCGCTGTGCGCAGGGCTTTGCTTTCGTGGCGGGCTAAGGCGATGATTGGGGCGGTTTGCCCGATGCGAGCCAGCGCCAACACACTGGCGTGGCGAATGTATACATCTTTATCGTTATTGTCTTGCAGTAAGCGAAGGAGTGGCTCCACGGCAGTTTGGTATTGCAATTGACCTAATGCCTCGGCTGCATAAAAGCGGATGCGATCATTTGGGTGTTTCAGCAGCGCGATTAATTCATCGCTAACCGCCGCTATTTCGGCATCTCCCAACATTTTAATCACTTGCACAATGACCTCTGTATCGTTGTCTTTCAGTAAAGGAATTAAGGGGGCAGCATACGATTTATCCATTCTGGCTAATTGTCCAATGCCCCAAATACCGTGAATACGGGCTAATTGATGGTCCGTTTGGTTGATGGCTTTTACCAAAAAAGGTGCCCCTTTTGGGCCTCGGCCTACCAACTCAAATTGTGCTTTTTTGCGTATACGCATATCTGCATTGGATAGCAGCGTATAGAGCGTTTCCGGCGCTAAGGTTGCATATTTGAGTTGCATCAGGCGTTGTGTTTCTTTCCTGACGGCTTCGAGATCGTTTTTGTCTTTTGTAACATCCAATTTCCAGATTCGCCCGTAGTCTTTTGTGTCCCAGCCGGTTATCCAGTCGGCTACATACAAGGCACCATCCGGGCCAAACTGTAAAGCCGTTGGCAAAATGCCGCTCACGGCTTTTTTTTCACCATCCAATTCAAAGGAGGCTCCTTTTGGCTTTAGGCCGAAGGCCCAAACGGGTGAATTGGCCGAATTTCCAACAAATTCGGCTAAAAAAAACTTGTTTTTCCATGCCGTCCCCAAAGCGGTTCCGGGATTATACACCATGCCCGTCGGCCCGTTATGAAAATTCATGATTGGCGGCATGATGTAGGCGGCCTGTCCTTCCCAACGCGGCACGTACAGTTTCTCCTCCATCCAAACATTATAGGTGTTGTTTTTTGAGTCATTGTATTTGCCGTATTGCCAACTGGAGCGCCACCCGGCATCAGAACCTTCTACCACGTGTACCAGTCGCTCGCTTTCGCCCGGATGATCGCCGTCGTTGTCGGAAGAAATCAGGTTGCCGTATTCATCAAATACAAATTCGTGGGTGTTGCGCAATCCCGTGGCAAAAATTTCAAAATCACTGCCATCGGGGTTGGCGCGGGCAATAAAGCCAGAATTTGGGTTTTCATATTTTTTGCCGTCTTTGGTGGTAATATTGCCTCCAATATCGCCCATATTCCAATAAATGCGTCCGTCTGGACCTTCTATAATGCCTGAAAGGTTATGACCACTAAACCCGATATGTACCCCGTAACCATGACTAATGGATGTTTTTTTCTCGTAAATGCCGTCTCCGTTTTTGTCCTCCAAATGCCATAAGTCGGGCGCAACGGCCACAAAAGCATCTTTTTCCCGAATCAGTACACCGCCTGCCACATCAGAAACTTCTTCGTGGAAATCATTGAGGATTCGGGTGGAAACATCGGCCATTCCGTCTTTGTTGGTGTCTTCCAATCGCCAAATTTGTTCGGTTTCCACCGTCAGGTCGCGCCAGTCATGCGACCCGTCGAAATTCATATCTTTCAACCACGCATTTTCCGTGCTGCGTTCCGGCGCAAAAATTTTGTGCAAAAAAGTGCGTTTGTCTTCCACCGTTTGCAGGCCGATAGATTCAATCATCCAGTCGCGGTGCCCGCGAATATCAAATTCAGAATGCTTATGCCTCGTTGATCGGGTGATAAAGACTCGTCCCCGATCATCTATGGACATGGCAATGGGGTCGGGGGCTAAAGAATCGGAGGCCCAAAGACTGAATTGCAGCCCGTCTGCCAGTTTGATGGCAGTTTTTTCCTGTGCCTCTTTGGCTTTTATCGCCGCCACTTTCGGGCTTTCCCTAATGGTAAGGGGGTTGCCTTTTTGGGCAAATTTCATGCAGGAAATCACCAAAAGCGCTGAAATGGCGAAGAGAGAGGCAATTTTTTTAGTAGTGCGAAAGTGCATACGGTAATTACGATTTTAAATTTTTGATTTAAACGCGGTATTCTTTACGGTTCCCTCCTGAAGGAGGTTTGGAGGGGTGAATTGCTAAGCAAAAGTACCAGTTTAAAAATAAACGTAGCCGGGGTTACGCCAATCTATCAATTAGAAAGCCCAACCGCCCAACAACCTAATAAAATTATAATGAGTTAATTACGTATTATATATTAATACAATAATAATACTTTAATCATGTTTTTTTATCTGTAAATGAATTAATTAGGTGATGTACACAGAAATTTTTTTGTAAAAAATTTCTGTGTACATCACTTAATTAATTCATTCCCGTGCCACTAACAACCCTCAATAATTTAACACCGGTGCCAGCCACCTTTCTGCCGTTTCTATATCCATTCCCTTTCGCCGGGCGTAATCCTCGACCTGATCTTTTGCAATTTGGCCAAGACCAAAATACTTTGATTCCGGGTGACTAAAATACCAGCCACTCACGGCCGCTGCCGGATACATGGCATAACTTTCGGTGAGGGAAATACCCACCTGATCAGGTTGTAGCAGCTGCCACAAAGTGCCTTTTTCCGTATGTTCCGGGCAGGCCGGGTAGCCGGGTGCGGGGCGGATACTCTGATATTTTTCCTCAATTAACTGCTGAGTATCCAAATGTTCGGCATTGGCAAACCCCCAAAATTCCTTGCGCACCCGCTCGTGTAAGCGCTCCGCAAATGCTTCCGCCAATCGGTCGGCTAATGCCTTTAACATAATGGCTGAATAATCATCGTGGTCCGCCTCAAAACGCCGGACGTGTTCCTCTATGCCGATACCGCCGGTCACGGCAAAGGCACCAATATAGTCGGCAATACCTGATTCTTTTGGCGCTATAAAATCGGCTAAACAGAAATTGGGTTGGCCCGGAGCCTTTTGGTTTTGCTGGCGGAGAAAGTGTAACGTTGCTATGGTATTTTGCGTTTTTGCACTGTCATATACCGCAATATCATCGTGGTGGATGGTATTTGCCGGGAAAAAACCAATTACGCCACGTGCCGTCAGCCAACGCTCATCAATAATGCGGCGCAACATACTCTGTGCATCAATAAATAATTTTTTTGCCTCAATGCCCACCACCGCATCTCCCAAAATAGCGGGATATTTGCCAAATAACTGCCAACTTTGGAAAAAAGGTGTCCAGTCAATGTATTCGGAAAGTTCTTCCAAATCGTATTGGTCAAAAACACGGGTACCGGTAAAAGTCGGAGTCACTGGCGTATAGTTGTTCCAGCCTAAAGGCATTTTGTTGGCGCGAGCCTCCTGAATGTTCAAAAATTGTTTGGACGACTGTCGGCCAGCCCGTTGAACGCGGATTTGCTCGTATTCCGTTTTTATACCGGTGGTAAACGCCTCATTTTCAAGCGTATTTTCAGTCAGTAACGAACTGACAACTGCCACACTTCGGCTGGCATCCAATACATGTATCACCGGTGCATTATGGTATTGGGGTTCTATTTTTACGGCGGTATGCGTTTTGGAAGTGGTCGCGCCGCCAATTAACAACGGAAGTTTGAAATTCAGGCGCTGCATTTCTTTGGCCATGTGCACCATTTCATCCAAAGAAGGCGTAATGAGTCCACTCAACCCGATCACATCCACCTGGTGTTCTATGGCGGCTTTTAGTATCCTGTCGGCCGAAACCATCACCCCCAAATCCACAATTTCATAATTGTTGCAGGCCAGTACTACCCCTACTATGTTTTTACCGATGTCATGAACATCGCCCTTGACCGTTGCCATCAGAATTTTTCCTTTAGATGACCTGTCGCCAGCGCTTTTTGCAGCCTGGATATAAGGCTCCAGATACGCGACGGCTTTTTTCATCACCCGCGCACTTTTTACTACCTGCGGCAAAAACATTTTACCCGCCCCGAATAAATCGCCCACCACATTCATGCCATCCATGAGCGGCCCTTCAATGACTTGTAACGGTTTTTCATAGTACTGGCGGGCTTCTTCCGTATCAATTTCAATGAATTTGTCAATACCGCGCACCAAAGCATGGGTAATGCGTTTTTGCACGCTGGTTTCCCGCCATAGGAGGTCTTCTTCAATACTTTTTCCGCCTTTATCTTTTATGTTTTCGGCAAATTTCACCAATTCTTCGGTCGCCTCCAAGTTGCGGTTAAAGAGCACATCTTCAATTTTTACCAATAAATCTTTTGGGATTTCCTCATACACTTCCAGCATCCCGGCATTTACGATACCCATGTCCATTCCTGCCTGCACTGCATGGTAAAGAAAGACTGCGTGCATGGCTTCGCGGACTTTATTATTGCCCCGGAAGGAAAATGACAGGTTACTCACCCCGCCGCTAATTTTTGCGCCGGGACAACTTTGCTTGATCTGGCGCGTAGCTTCGATGAAGTTGATGCCATATTCATTATGTTCTTCAATACCGGTTGCCACGGCAAATACATTCGGGTCAAAGATAATATCTGCCGGGTCAAAGCCTACCTGTTCGGTTAAAATTTTATAAGCCCTTTGGCAAATTTCCACTTTCCGCTGAATGGTATCCGCCTGTCCCTGTTCATCGAAAGCCATTACCACCACGGCAGCACCGTAACGGCGGCAAAGTGTAGCCTGTCGGATAAATTCGGGGATACCCTCCTTCATGGAGATAGAATTAACAATACTTTTGCCCTGCAAACACTTTAAACCCGCTTCAATAACGTGAAATTTGGAAGAATCCACCATCACGGGTAATTTGGAAATATCTGGTTCAGCGGCTATGAGGTTCAGAAACTCCACCATTACTTTTTCAGAATCCAACAGCCCTTCATCCATGTTTATATCAATAATCTGCGCGCCGCCCTCCACTTGTTGGCGGGCTACTGAAAGGGCCTCTGTGTAGTTGCCCGCTTTGATGAGCTGCGCAAATTTGGCAGAACCTGTTACGTTGGTGCGTTCACCTATATTGATAAAATTGGTTTCTTCCCGAACAATCAAAGGCTCCAAACCGGAATACATGGAGGTGCCAACACCATTTCTACTTACATTTTTAGGCGTACGCGGGGTTACATTGGCCACGTGCTGCGCAATATGCTGGATATGGGGTGGGGTAGTGCCACAGCAACCACCTACTATATTGACAAAACCTGAATGGGCAAAATCTTCCATAAAACCACACATTTCATGGGGGGTCTGGTCGTATTCGCCAAACTCATTCGGCAATCCGGCATTCGGATAGGCACTTACATAGCAGGTAGCAATATCGGATAATGCTTCTAAGTGTGGCCGCATTTCGGCAGCGCCCAATGCGCAATTTAATCCCACGGAAAAGGGTTTGGCGTGTTTGATGGATACCCAAAATGCTTCCACTGTTTGGCCGGATAAAGTTCGCCCGGAAGCATCCGTGATGGTGCCCGAAATCATGAGGGGCAATCGAACACCTTTTTCTTCCATGACCTCATCAATGGCAAATAACGCTGCTTTGCAATTGAGGGTATCAAAAATGGTTTCCACCAGCAGGATATGCACACCACCATCCATAAGCCCCCGAACTTGCTCTGCGTAAGCATTTTTCACCTCATCAAAGGTAACTGCCCTAAACCCCGGATTGTTCACATCCGGCGATAGCGAAAGCGTTTTGTTGAGCGGACCAATGGCACCAGCCACAAATCGAGGCTTATCGGGATTTTCTGTCGTAAAAACATCAGCGGCCCGGCGTGCAATCTGGGCTGCCGCTACATTCAATTCATACGCAATATGGCTCAAGTCATAGTCTGCCTGCGCAATGCTGGTACTGCTAAAAGTATTGGTTTCGAGAATATCTGCACCTACTGCTAAATAAGCCCGGTGAATGGCTTCAATGATATCCGGACGAGTAATACAAAGTAAATCATTATTGCCTTGCAGGTCTTTGTGAAAGTCACTAAAACGTTCTCCTCGAAAATCCGTCTCCTCCAACTTATATTGTTGAATCATTGTCCCCATTGCTCCGTCTATTACTAGAATCCGGTTGCGGGCTGCTTGTTCAAGTGCGGTAGTAATATGATTATTTGTGTTTATCACTGTATAAAATTAAACAATTGTAGTGGCATGAGACGCAAAGATAACACTCCAATCAACACTGTTGTTTATATAAATGACCGAGATTGATAAATTTTCTGCAACATTTTGCGTAAGATACGCAAACACCTCCGATTTAATACTGGATTTATCTATTTTATGTTGTTTTCTTGGGCGGCGAGGTGTATAAACGAAAAAAGAAAAACACTGATTGTTTTCGATCACATACTTACCACACAATCTTTGTACCTTTGCCGCCCATTTAATATATATTTTTAACCAATTTAGCAAATTTAGCCAACTTATATGTACGCATCTGCGATGAACTCCCAGGACTTGATAGAACTGGAAGACAAATATAATGCCCATAACTATCACCCCTTGCCGGTCGTTTTAGAGCGTGGGCAGGGGTGCGAGGTTTGGGACGTAGAAGGAAAACATTATTTTGATTTTTTATCAGCGTATAGTGCTGTCAATCAGGGACATTGTCATCCCCGAATTATTAATGCACTCGTAGAGCAGGCACAAAAACTAACCCTGACCTCCCGTGCCTTTTACAATAATTTATTAGGTCAATACGCCGAATATATTACCAGCTATTTTGGTTATGATCGCCTGTTACCCATGAATACGGGTGTGGAAGGGGGCGAAACAGCCATTAAATTGGCCCGTAAATGGGCTTATGAAGTGAAAGGGGTACCCAATAATCAGGCTAAAATCATCTTTGCCGAGGGTAATTTTTGGGGCAGAACCCTGGCCGCTATTTCTTCCTCGACGGATCCGGGCAGCTACAAGAACTTTGGACCCTATATGCCAGGTTTTGAAATTGTAAAATACAATGACCTTCCGGCTTTAGAAAAAGCACTTAAAGACCCTAATGTAGCCGCTTTTATGGTAGAACCCATTCAGGGCGAAGCGGGTGTTTTTGTGCCGGATGCAGATTATATACCTGGTGCTTATGAATTGTGCAAACGACATAATGTGTTGTTCATCGCCGATGAGGTGCAGACGGGAATCGCCCGTACCGGACGTAGACTGTGCTGTGACCACAGCGGGATCAAACCCGACTTGCTCATTCTCGGCAAAGCACTTTCCGGCGGCGTGCTCCCCGTCAGTGCAGTATTAGGTAGCGATGAAGTAATGCTTACCCTGAAACCCGGCCAACATGGCTCTACCTTTGGCGGTAATCCGTTGGCTTGTGCGGTAGCCATGGAAGCACTTCAGGTAGTGGAAGATGAAAAATTGTCCGAAAATGCGACAGAATTAGGTATTACTTTTCGGGCAAGAATGGAACAATTGCAACAAAAGCGCCCTGATCTGATTACACAGGTGCGCGGAAAAGGCTTGCTCAATGCCGTAGTAATCAATGATACCGAAGAAAGCAAAACAGCTTGGAATATTTGTATTGATTTGGCTAAAAATGGCCTTTTAGCCAAACCTACACACGGCAATATCATTCGTTTTGCGCCTCCTCTTGTGATGACACACAGCCAAATGGAGGAATGTTGCGGGATTATAGACAAGGTGATTAGCAACACGAGGATAGATTAATTGACGCATAACTCATAATTCATAACTAGTTAGGCCCCTTAGTGTTGCAACCTTCATGAAGGAAATTCCTGTCATGCATAATTGCGCCTTTTTTATTTAAAAATGAACGAAACAGCAATCAATACCAGCGCCCAAAATGATCGCACGGTAGAATTGGTACACCTTTTTGACAAACTAAAAGCAGTACGGGCTTTTGTATTTGATGTAGACGGTGTATTTACCGATAATCGGATTCTTATCACAGAATCGGGAGAATTTCTGCGTTCTATGAATGTACGCGACGGCATGGTGGTGAAAATGGCCATTCAGGCTGGTTTTCAGATAGGCATCATTACCGGAGGCACTTCAGAAGGCGTAAAAAAACGTTTTACCTTGCTGGGAGTAACAGAATATTATTCAGGAATGGGCGAGAAATGGCCTGCTATGCAAGCCTTTTTGCAGCGTACCGGCTTGCCACCCACCGCAGTTTGTTACATGGGCGACGACCTGCCCGATGTATCGGTATTGCGAAAAATTGGCCTCTCCTGTTGCCCCGCTGATGCTATTCCGGAAGTAATCGCCGTTTGCGATTATGTATCTCCGCTGCCCGGCGGTGCCGGTTGTGTGCGTGATGTGTTGGAGAAAGCCATGAAATTGCAGGATAAGTGGGTGTAACTACCGTCTAGATACCGTGACAACAGCGTTTCTGCGGCTGAAACATCTCCTGTTAACCCCAACATTTTTGCCGCTTGGTTGAACACCATATTGGGCCCTGTATGCTGTTCCCGTAGGGTTTTTAAAGCCATTGCTCCGGCGGATTTAGACAGTTTCGCGCCACCTGTATCTACGACTAATGGATGGTGCAGAAAATTGATTTTCAGGAATTTATGATATATTAATGCCGGCGAAGGGTGCGAAGACAACGAGGAGGCGAGCCATTGTTGCGCAGCGGTGGAAGACGCTAAATCGGCTCCCCGAATCACTTGCGTAATACCCATTAGCAAATCATCGGCGAGGCTGGCAACCTGATAGGCAGGAATATTGTCGCGTCGGCGCACGATAAAATCGGGTAATGGAAAACCGGGCGGTGTTATTGCCCGCCATGCGGTGTCTGGTTGCTCCAAAGAAATGCCCTGCTGTCGAAACTCGGATGGTAATTCGCCCGGCCAAGGCTGCAAATCTTTACGCGATTTATTACAGGCATATACTTGGTTTGCTTCAGCCAAATTTGTTAATACCGCCTGATAATGCTTCATTCTGTGTCGGTTTGACCATACATCTTCAAATTCTTCCGGGGTACCAGGCCCTTCCTGCCACGTCAATCCCAACCAATGCAACGTGTCGAAAATATCCTGCACGTATTCGGGGCGTTTTCTGTCAGCATCCAAATCATCAATTCTGAGCAACAATTGGCCATTAGTTGCACGAGCAGCCAACCAATTGAGTATAAAATTGATCCCATTACCGAGGTGCAAATATCCCGATGGGGTAGGGGCCATTCGAAGGCGAGGGCCTAAGGGTACATTTTGATGAAAAGTAGCATAAAAAGCCTCCTGAAAATTAGTCATTTAAGTAGTAGGCAGTTAATAAATATGAAATACACTAATTTATTCGCCCGCTGCCTCCTGCTTTTCTGCGGCGTCCGCTGCCGTTTCCGGATTGTCTTCCTGAAACTTTTGTAATTCCGCTGCTTGTTCCGGGTCCCACGTCCAAAGTTGTTGTTCATATTCATGCGTCAATAAAGCGATATTGGCCGCATGGAAATCTTTTTGGATCACTGGATATTTATATTTTTGCCATAGGGCCTCTTCATTAAAAGGGATGCCAGTTGCGATACTTTCCCGCAGCGCATAGATATAACTCAAACTCTCCGTTCTTCTGTTGAGCCAATCATTGATAATGAGCGCTGGAGAACCATGACCGGGAATGAGACGAGTGAACCAATTCCTGTCGTGAATATGCGGTAATTTCTCTAACGTATTTTCATATTCTACACTACTATATTCTATCAACGGAAATTCCACATCTGAGAGATAATCACCGGCAATACAAAGCCCTAATTGCCAAACTACCACCATCATACTATCTATGGTGTGGCCCGGTGTCAGGTAAAAAGTCATTTTGGTTTCACCACTTCTAAATTGTACGCCATCACGAAAAACTTTAAATTCAGCTTCCGGAAATTCAATAGGATAAGGGCGGTCTATATAGTAATACTGGTCAAAATCGGTGATCTGTTGCAGGATTTTTGCTTTATCCGTACGATCAGCCATCGCTTTTGAAATAAATATTTTGTCGGGATCAAAGGCTCTATAGCCAATAATGTGGTCGTAGTCGGCATGCGTAAAAACCATATATACTGGCTTTTTTCCGCGAATATCATCTACATATCTTCTAATATTTTTTACTTCCTCTGGCAACCACGCAGGGTCTACAACCAGAACCATATCATCTGTTTGTACCACAGTAGAATTGGTTTGAAAAAGGGTGCTTTGAAAAACGGTTACATTGGGATCGCGGTAAGTGATCGAATTCATACAATACAAGTTTAGGCGTTGGAGATTAAGGAGGAAGGGCATCAAAATAAAGTTACCCGATTCAGGTTCAATACTTTGAGTGCAGCATCACGTTTTCATTTTCTTTCTGTGATAAAGCGTAAAGCCCGCCGCAAAGAAAAACATATTTCCTTGTAATGCGTCATTTTGTTGTCCATAATTCATCCATTGGTATCCGAGTCGCAATCGAATGCCAGAATAGCCTCCTTGGGCGTTTGATTGCGACTTTTTAAATTTTATATCCGCATTGAACGCAATACGCGGATGAATAGAAAAATAATTAAAATTGGAGTAATAATCGGGCAAAGGGTCTTCTTCTTCGCTGGGAGGGGTTGGCCCCAACCAACTCAGACCAAACCCTATGGCGGGCCATAAACGCACCTTTTCTACATTTTTTATATCATAGCCAGTTTCCAAGCCCAATGAAAATTGGGAAGCCGGATCATTTTTTAGCCAACTAACCCGATTACCGTCTACATCTTCTTCATCAATGGCATGACCTATTTTTTGCCAGGAAACACCAAAATCAACTAAATAGTTCATCCGCCTTTTTCCAAAAGAATACCCAAAATCAAAACCAAAGCCGGGACGCACCGAACGCTCTATGTCGCCATTCCAGCGGTTTGTCTGCAATAACAGTTGAAATCCCCGGTGTTTCTGCGTCGCCGTTATTTTGGGTGGGCGGAGGGTGCGAAGGTATTCGTTAAATCTCGAATCGGGATAACGAAACATAAAAGCATCTAATTTTTCGCGCCAGGCATCTTTATCAGGATCTAAACGGAGCAAATATTCCAATTGAAGTGTGGTAAATGCCCTTTCCTCTTCATTTAAAAAAGAACGACTGATTTGCGTAAACAGCGTATATCTGTTTTCATACAAAGCAGAGTCAATCGTTTCAAACAGGCTATCGCGAGGTGGCTGTACTTTCCACAGCGACCGTTCTCGGGCTGACAAATCAAAACGTGCGGCTTCATCTGTCAGGTTACCATAAGTTTCAAGCCAATAGTATAGTAGCCAGCGTTCATCCCATACAAGGCCAGTGTAAAAATCATCTTCTAAGCGCGCTAAAGAGTCCATCCATAATGTAACAGCAGCAGGGTCATCCATGAGAAACGAAGTCTTGAGGGCTTTACGGGCAGCCGCAATCTGCTCAGGTCTGAGGGCTGGCCGGCGGGCACTTTGGCTATGCAAAGTATTGATCAGCAAACAAAAAAAGAATAAGGTAAAAAGGTTGTTCATCCGTATGTGGTAATGATGAATTATAAATGATGAATGATGAATATCCCGTCCTCCCCATCGTGTATCTGGTGTCTGAAGTCTGAAGTCTGAAGTCTGAAGTCTTGTGTCTGATGTCTTGTGTCCGAAGTCTGGTGTCTGATGTCTTGTGTCTGATATCTGAAGTCTGGTGTCTGAAGTCTGGTGTCCGAAGTCTTGTGTCTGAAGTCTGAAGTCTGATGTCTGATGTCTTGTGTCTGAAGTCTGAAGTCTGATGTCTGAAGTCTGAAGTCTTGTGTCTGAAGTCTGAAGTCTTGTGTCTGAAGTCTGAAGTCTGAAGTCTGATGTCTTGTGTCTGAAGTCTGAAGTCTGAAGTCTTGTGCCCCTATTCATTCCTCCTTTGTCTTAGTAAATGATCTGCTAATACCAACGCTGCCATGGCCTCTACGATGGGCACTGCACGTGGCACCACACAGGGATCATGCCGGCCCTTACCTTTTATCATGGCGGATGCTCCGGTTGCATCCACCGATTCTTGTTCCCGCATCACCGTAGCAACCGGCTTAAATGCGACCCTGAAATAAATATCCATGCCATTGGAAATACCGCCTTGTATCCCTCCTGAATGATTGGTGCGGGTTTTAATATGAGTATTGCCGGAAGCATCTGTTTCGGTATAAAAGGCATCATTATGTTGCAAGCCCGTCATTTTTACGCCTTCAAACCCGGAACCATATTCAAAACCTTTTGCTGCGTTGATACTCAACATCGCTTTGCCGAGATCGGCGTGCAGTTTGTCAAAAACAGGTTCTCCAACTCCTGGCGGACAACCTTGTACCACACAATTAACCACTCCTCCAATGGTATCGCCGGCTTTTTTGATTTCTTTGATCAGGTTAATCATTTTTTCGGCCATTACGGGATCAGGGCACCGAATATCATTGGCTTCCGCATTGGCCAAGTCCAATTCTGCGTAATTTTTTTCCAATACCAATGACCCAACCTGACTAACGTAAGCCTGAATGGAAATACCTTGTGATCGAAGAAAAATTTTTGCTAAAGCACCTGCTGCCACACGGGCAGCGGTTTCGCGGGCGCTACTTCGTCCGCCTCCACGATGATCGCGGATACCATATTTGGCTTGCCACGTATAGTCAGCGTGGCTTGGGCGGAAGGCGGAAGCTATGTGATCATAGTCGCGGGAGCGCTGGTCTTCATTGGGTATTAGGAATGCAATAGGTGTACCGGTTGTTTTGCCCTCAAATATGCCACTTAGCACCTGCACCGTATCGCTTTCCTTGCGTTGAGTCACAATGGAACTCTGACCGGGTCGGCGGCGGTCTAAATTATGCTGAATAAAATCTAAATCAAAGTCTAAACCCGCAGGACAGCCGTCAACAATACATCCGATAGCTGTTCCGTGCGATTCTCCAAATGTTGTTACCTTAAATAAATGTCCAAATGTATTCATTCCTGTGCTCCTCCCACCATAGTTGGCACATAATTCCGTTCAAAAGACTCCCATGGTGTTTTTTTGTGGTAATCATCTCCAAAATATCGGATGATGGCTTCCATTTTTTGTGATTCCTGATAACCAGGCAGCGGTTGTATTAAATTTTGGTTTTCATCCAAAAAGATAATGGTCGGGTATTTAATGGTATTATTGACCCATTCTAAAACTAATTCATGGCAGCCCCCCGTACCAGTACGTTTGAAATGGTAGGTCTTGTCTTTGAATAGAATATCCTGTTGCTGTTCAGCATTAAATTTTACGGGGTAGTAGCGTTCATTGATATAATTGGCCACCGCAGGAGCAATAAAAGTGGTAGAGTCCATGCGCTTACACCATCCACACCAGTCCGTATATACATCAATAATGATTTTTTTCTTCTCTGTTTTACTCTTTTCTATGGCCTGCTCCATCGTCATCCAATTAATCTTTGCCGTTTCCTGTTTTTTTGCCACCCGCCGTATCCCGCTTCCCGGGGTAGTTCTCGTCATATTGCTATTTTGACGGGTATTAGGAGCGGCGTTGCGCATTTGTTGATCGTAAGTTGGAAGGCGCGGGGCTTGCAGGATGGATTGCCCTGCTGGTCGTATTTCTCGGGCGGTTGTCCTTTGTGGAGGTGTTTGGGTTCGGTTCCCTGAGGTGCCCGGGTTACTTCCTGAATTATTACGAGGGGCTGCTGATTCTGGACGGGCAGATTTTGGCACCGCCGTAGCAGCAGGTGCCAAATTTGTTCCGTTAGCGCGCGATTGCGCGAAAGCATTTGTTGCGAATAGAGCCAGCAATAGAATGATAATCAGATTTTTCATAGTATTAAAACGCGTTTTGCAAATTGGTAGAGCAAAAGTAGTACCATTTAAACTGAATTACCCAATACCTGTGTGTCTTTTACCTCCATTTTAAAATAACTTTAACCTTCAAAGGGGTATAAAGCATAAGTTAACGGGTGATATCTCTTATGGTGCGCTTCGCAGCCTGGCTTTTTTTATACATCACAAATATCAATGGACTGTTTCAGTGAGGCGAGGGCATCTTTAGCCGCTGGTATAAATTCTTGTGCTACGTACCCTTTGAAGCCGGTAGACAAAATAGATTTCATAATGGCCGGATAATATAACTCCTGGCTTTCGTCTATTTCGTGACGACCCGGAACGCCGCCTGTGTGATAATGCGCAATGTATTGATTGTTGTCTTTAATAGTGCGAATAACATCTCCTTCGTCAATTTGCATGTGGTAAATATCATACAATAACTTGAAATTAGAAGAACCTACCCGACGACACAATTCCACGCCCCAAGGCGTACGGTCACACATATAATCCTTGTGATCCACCTTGCTGTTGAGCAGTTCCATCACAATCATTACACCGTGCTTTTCAGCCAAAGGCATAATCTTTTTCAAACCTTCAGTACAGGCTTTCCAGCCTTTCTCATCCTTCATGCCCCTTCTGTTACCACTAAAACAAATGAGGTTTTTATACCCGGCTTCGGCCACCTTCGGAATCATATCCGTGTAATTTTTTATCAGTTGAGCATGAAATTTTTTATCATTCCAGCCATCAACCAGATTGATCTCTGCGCCGTTACACATGGATGAATAGAGGCCGTGTTTTTTAAGAATGGGCCAGTCATTAGGCCCGACTAAATCAATGGCAGTGATGCCCATGGGTTTAACAGCGGCACACAATGTTTCCAAATCTATACTGCCATAACACCATCGGCAAACAGCGTGCTGGATATTGCCTTTTCTGATAACAGGTGTATGCACAGCATCGGAAAATGATGACATAGCGGAGAGGGTGATAGCGGGCTGAGTGCCGAGTGCTGCTGCACCAGCCAGCATGGTTTTGATTGCCTGACGACGATTGGACATAAGATAAGTGAAATGGGCCAAAATGAAGATGTAACGTGATGTGGCAAAGATACGGGCTTATTTGTTTTTGGCAAAATAAATTTTAGTTTTGACAACAAAAAACGTGTAAGCAACCCGTAAATAAGTGGTGAATAAAAATAATCGCGGTTTTAAATCTTATTAATTGTTTCATTATCAATAGTTTGTTAGACTATGGACTGCCGACTACAGCGCCATATCCACTTGATTGTGCATTAAATCGTGCATAGTCTCCCTTTTTCGTATCAGGTGAGCCTTCCCTTTATAAAGGAGTACTTCCGCAGGCCGGAATCGAGAATTGTAATTGGATGCCATCATCCAACCATACGCTCCGGCATTATAAAAACACAAAATATCACTTTCTACCACCTCCGGGATGCGGCGGTCGCTGCCAAAAGTGTCTGTTTCGCAAATATTACCGACTACCGTGTAAAGGCGGGGTTTGAATGTGGGTTCCGTTACATTGATTATTTTGTGATACGAACCATAAAACATGGGGCGAATCAAGTGATTCAACCCGGTGTCTAAACCAACAAATACCGTGGAAGTGGTCTGTTTTACCAACGTACATTTTGCAAAAAAGTACCCTGCCTCGCTCACTAAAAACTTGCCCGGTTCCAGCATGAGCGTCAACTCGCGGCCATACTCTTTACAAAATTCCCCAAACCGAATACTCAGTTTTTCGCCCAATTCTTCTACGTCGGTTTCGATATCTTCCGGCTTATAAGGCACTTTAAAACCACTACCAAGGTCAATAAATTCCAAATCCGGGAATTTTCGGGCCGCCTCAAACAGAATATCCGCTCCGCGCAAAAAAATGTCAACATCCAAAATATCAGAACCCGTATGCATGTGTAAACCATTGATTTTCAGACCCTGACTTTCTACTACCCGCAGTACATGCGGCAACTGATGAATACTGATCCCAAACTTGGAATCAATATGGCCTACGCTGATTTTTTCATTGCCGCCGCCCATCAGGTGCGGGTTAATGCGTAGACAAACAGGAATATGTTTATAATGTAATCCCCAGTTTTCCAGCATCGGGATGGCATCTATATTAATTTTTACACCAGTTTTTACAGCCTCGCCAAATTCATCTAAACCCGCAAAATTGGGCGTGAATATGATGTCTTCCGGCTTATATCCGGCCATAATACCCAATTGCACTTCCTGAATAGAAACGCAATCCAATCCCGATCCCATCTGACGGAACAACTTCAAAATGGCCAGATTGGTCAGCGCTTTGCAGGCGAAATGTACCTTCAATTTAGGATAAACAAAAGCATTGGTGATCCGTTTGTACTGACGCTCCATCGTGTTTGCATCATACACGTATAAAGGTGTGCCGTAAATTTTGCACAATTCCAGCGGATCTATACCGCCGCTTAATTGAAATTTGTCGTTGAGAAGTTCCATGCGGCAAAGGTAACACAGAATGCGAATTTTTAAATGTAGTTGCAAAAATAAGTGGTATCTTTGCGCGTTTTTATAAAAACAGGTAATTCATGTTTTATGTTTTTTACAAAAGGCCTCGTTTTTTCCTATAATCATTCCACTCGTTTTCAATTCGCCGATGTTCATGCGAATGCAGGTTCTGCATTGCTGATCACTGGCAAATCAGGCAGCGGGAAAACCACCCTCCTGCATTTGCTTGGGGGTCTGTTAAAACCTAAAGCAGGTCAGGTGGTCGTCAATGACACCGACATGGCGCAATTGAGTGGATCTGCTTTAGACCAGTTTAGAGGCGCACATATTGGTATCGTTTTTCAACAATCACATTTTGTAGAAAGCTTGTCCATATTGGATAATGTTCTATTGGCTGCTGCCTTAGCCGGTAAAATACCGGACAAAACGGAAGCCATACGGGTACTTGATGCATTAGGCATAGCAGCGCAAGCCGCCAAAAAACCGGCAAAATTGAGTCAGGGACAACAACAACGCGCCAACATTGCCCGTGCGCTCATCAATCGCCCGGCTTTATTGCTGGCCGATGAACCCACTTCCAGCTTGGATGATGACAACACTGCAATGGTAGCCGACCTCCTTTCTGAATTGGCAGAACGTTATAAGGCTGCACTCGTGATCGTCACGCACGACCAACGCTTAAAAAATCGTTATGCTACATCCATTGAATTAGACTAAGGAACACAGACATACAAACCTGTTTATGATAGCAAAAATAGCATTTCAGAATATGTTGTATCGGCCGTTGAGTTGGCTGCTGAGTTGGTTATTGCTGGCTGCGGGCATTGCCATTATTTCTTTGTTGTTGCTGCTTCAGCAACAATTGGAAAACAAGGTAACGCGCAGTATTGAAGGTATTGATATGGTGCTGGGGGCAAAAGGCAGCCCGTTGCAACTCATTTTGAGTGCTGTATATCACGCCGATAGCCCGACAGGAAACATATCCTGGAAAGAAGCCCGCCCATGGATGAAAAATCCACAGGTAGCACAAGCGATACCCTTGGCTTATGGTGACACCTATAAAGGATATAGTATTGTCGGCACCGACACGAGTTACCTCCGTTTTTTTAATGCAACACCCGCACAGGGGCGTGTTTTTGAAAAGAACTTTGATGCCGTTGCAGGTGCAAATGTCGTGTCGAAAACGTTGCTCAAATTAGGAGACCAGTTTTACAGTGCACACGGCAAAGAAGATGCAGGAGAGGAACATCGCGAAAATGCCTATACCCTGACTGGTATTTTGGCCCCAACCGGAACGGCTGTAGACAACCTGATACTTTGTACTATTCCGAGCGTATGGGCCATGCACGAACACCACGGTGAGGAAGCCGGTGACGAACACCCGGATGATGCGTCAGAAAAGGCAGTACCGCTACAGGAAAAAGCAGGAGAACACAGTAAAGATCATGTACCCACAGAGGAACACCATGAGGAAGAAGATGCTCGCGAAATTACGGCCCTTTTAATTAAATGTCGGGGGCCGATGGCGGCGCTTACCATGCCACGTATGATTAATGATAAAACAAAAATGCAGGCAGCCGTACCTGCTATCGAGATCAATCGAATGTTTTCACTGTTAGGCGTTGGCTTCGATGGCTTAAAAAAAATGGGGTGGGGCATTCTATTGTTATCAAGTTTTAGTGTTTTTATTGCTTTGTACAGCAATTTGCAGGCAAGGAAGTATGAATTGGCCCTTATGCGCACGATGGGTGCCGGGCGTTTCAAATTGTTTTATTTGGTTTTATTGGAGAGTTGGATGTTGTGTTTTGCCGGATTTTGGAGTGGAATTGTCCTTTGCCGTGCGTTGTTGCCGATTATTAGCGGGGCAGTGGAACAATCTTATAAATTTACTTTGGATCGTATTGCCTTTGTCAGTGGAGATGAGTGGAAGCTATTGGTTGCCACCCTCATGCTTGGCTTCTTTGCCGCGTTAATACCAGCCTGGAAGGCTTATTCTATGGATATTTCAAAAACCCTCAGTCATGCGTAAATTACTTCTAATTTTAGGTAGTGCTGTTCTGTTGTCTATGGTGATACATACACAAAAAGAACGTTTTTTTCTATTGGATTCACCCGCGCCTGCGCCTGTTGCAGTTGAAGCAGGCGTGGCAGGCGCAGGCGATCTTTCGGGTGTTGCGCCAACAGATGTGGCAGATGATCGCTTCAATTTTGCAGTAGAACATCGAGCTGCAGCCGGTACGGTGGTGAGTCGTCTCCAAGATTTTGATGCCGGGAAATACAACCCTGCCGTATTAGTAGATTCACTGCCTAAGCTGACCTGGCAGATGCTCCGCGATGTCAAATACAAAGAAAAATGGAATGAAGCAGAACAAATGCACTTTAATTATCCTGTTTTTGGAAATAAAGTGAAGGCTTTAGCCGGAAAAGAATTTTATGTAACCGGTTACATGATTCCATTGGATGCCAAAGGCGGCTTGTATGCTGTATCCGCCAATCCTTATGCCGCCTGCTATTTTTGCGGGCAAAGTGGCCCGGAGACTATTGTTTCCGTAAAATTCGGCAAGGTGCCTAAGCGATACAAAACGGATGATATTGTCAATATCAGAGGCACCTTACGCCTGAATGAATCCGATGTCAACGATTTTATTTATGTATTTGAGCGCGCCGCTGATTATGATGTAGATGAAGGAAAGTGATGGGGTATCTTTTCTTAAACATCTTTTTTTTCGTCATAACGCACCAAACAAACGCTTTGAATTACACAAATTTATCAGCGCAGGAAGAAGACGCAAAAGCATCCGGCTTGGCTTTGAAGACAAAACCCATGCTCAAAATATAACCCATCGCCTCTTTCAGCGCGGTATTGCTCTCAAATGCCGGATCAGTGTTGATGTCAGCGTGTACTTCCAAGTCGACATTATAACGGTCAAGTAACTCGCACAGTGAATACGCAACTTCTACCGAACGTCCTACTTCGAGAATCATTCGTTCGCGAAGGGACATTTTGCGGCGATTTTTATCATTAGAAATAAACATGAAACCACCGCGTTTCTCGCGCAGAAATACAATAACCGTAGCAAAATGAACCTCTTCTCCAATGACTTGGGAATCGGTGCCGATACACACTTTGAGTTTAAAGCCTGCCTGATGTTCACGACGGATGGTTTCTTCTACGGCTGCCATTAATGGTGCCTCGATACGCTTTCCGTCAAGTCTTCTCCATTCCATAGAATTTATTGTTTAATGATTAATGCCCCAAATATAAGGGTTTTATTTCGATCTACCGGGATCGGCATAAAATTTTATAATTATTTAAACTACAACTGCCCTAAAAAAGTTCCTGAAGTATATTTTGCATTATAATTAAATCATATACGAAACTTGGACAAAGAAACGGTTTTAATTTTTTTTTCTACCTTTGCCCATCAATTCTCAATCCCTAAATAACTTAGGGAACGCGTAAATAATAAGTTGGTCATTTCAGGTAGATCATTTTTGGGGTCAGACAAGCATCTTTTTGCGCTAATAGTTAATCAAACGTTTACTAAACTTTTAAAGTTTAGTAAACGTCACCACCACTAAAATTGTCAAAGAGCCAAGTTATTATTTACTCGTTCCTTACAACTAATAAGCACTTATGTCACGTATCGCATTTTTTACGCTGTTTTTGTTGTTGGCTATATTGCTTGGAGGGGTATCCTGCGTTACTTCTAAAAAACCTGCTGCATTTGCCAAAGACCCGCTGGGTCAAATTTTATCAACCTTAGACCGTCGCGATACGCTGGCGCATCGGGTATTGAGCCATTCAAATACCTACGAAATTCAAATTATTTATACCCAAATAGACCGGGATGCGGCAGGAAACCCGCATTTTACTTCTTATAAATATCTTGTGGATTCTACCCGTTATTTCTACCCGGCCAGCATGGTAAAAATGCCTTTGGCGTTGCTGTCTTTAGAAAAAATGAATAACTTGCGCCGTAGTGGTTATCCTAAACTGACCCGCAATACGCCCTATAAATTGGACTCTCTGCGCGCTTTTCAGCAGCCATACCAAACAGACACAACGGCTCCAGACAATAAACCCAGTATTGCCCATGATGTCCGACAGATATTTGTCGTCAGCGATAATTTGGCCTATAACCATACTTTTGAATTTTTGGGCCGCCAATACATCAATCAAACCCTTCACGATAAGGGCTATACCCAAACAGGCATAGTACACCGTTTCAATTATCCTGGCCGCGATAATCGCTATACCAGTCCTATCACTTTTTTTGACAAGTCAGGTAGCAGTATATTCAAAGAAAATGAGCGGTTCGACCCCAATGAATGGGTAACCCCCCAGCACAATACCTTAAAAGGGCGTGGATATCTGAATGGAAAAGACAGCCTGATACTGCAACCTTTTGAAATGGGCAAGAAAAACTGGTTTGCCCTGACAGATATGGAAAAAATGATTCGTGCCGTGATGTTCCCAAAGGCCGTTCCGGAAGCCAATCGATTTAACCTGACCGAAGATGATTATCAGTTTGTCTGGAAATATATGAGTATTTTCCCACGGGAATGCGATTATCCGCACTATAATTCCAAAGAAAATTACGATGGCTACGTGAAATTTTTTATGTTTGGTGATGGCAAAGAACAGAGAGATGGCAAAATAAGGGTATTTAATAAGGTCGGTGAAGCTTATGGCACCCTGACGGATGCGGCGTATATTGTTGATTTTGAAAACAAAGTAGAATTTATACTCGCTGCTACCATTTTATGTAATTCGGATGGTATTTTCAACGATAACATCTATGATTATGACCAAACAGGTTTTCCTTTTTTAGCAAGATTAGGCCGCGCCGTACACGCCCATGAATTACAACGAAAGCGCACAGTTGTTCCTGATTTGAGTAAGTTTAGTAAAATTCACGAGTAAAAATATCGGCATCTTGGTAATAAGTTGACCTGTAATCTTTACTTTTGCGCCTTTTTCAATCACTTGACTATAAATATGTCCGATTTTTTCTCCGAATTACAATGGCGCGGGCTGATTCACGACACGACACCCGGCGTAGAAGAACACCTGAAAAGCGCCATCGTTCGTGCTTACATTGGTTTCGATCCCACAGCCCCTTCTCTGACTATTGGCAACTATGTTCAAATTATGTTGCTGCAATTCCTGCAACGTGCTGGGCATCAGCCCGTCGTGTTAATGGGCGGCGCAACTGGCCGCATTGGTGATCCCAGTGGTAAGGACAAGGAACGCGACTTAAAAAGTACTGAAGAATTGGATCGCAATACCGCCCGCCAAGAGGAACAGGTAAAAAAACTGTTGGATTTTTCCGAAGATCGCCCCAACCGCGCCTTGCTGGTAAATAATTACGATTTCTATGCTGAAATGAACGTGCTGAATTTTCTCCGGGATGTAGGCAAGTACCTGACCGTCAACTATATGCTGGCCAAAGAAAGCGTGAAACGACGGATAGAAAGCGAGTCTGGCATTTCCTTTACCGAGTTTAGTTATCAGCTGCTTCAGGGATTCGATTACGTAGTACTCAATCGAAAATATGGCATCACGCTGCAAATGGGTGGTAGTGACCAGTATGGAAATATTACCGCCGGTGTGGAACTAAATCGCAAGATTGATGATAAAAAAGTCTTTGCAATTACCACACCTTTGCTCACCAAAACAGATGGCACCAAATTTGGAAAAAGTGAATCCGGCAATATTTGGTTGGATGCTGCCATGACAACGCCGTACCATTTTTATCAGTTTTGGATCAATGCGGATGATCGCGATTTGCCTAAGTTTTTGCGGTATTTTTCGTTCAAAAACAGGGGAGAAATTGAAAGTTTGGAAGCAACCGGCAATGGACAGGAAATCAAAAGAACATTTGCCGAAGAGATGACTTTGCGGATTCACGGAGAAAAAGCATTTCAGGCCGTTTTGGCCGTTTCACAACTATTGTTTGACCCAAAGGCCGGGGCCGATACATTGCATTTATTGGATGCAAATACCTTAGACGAAGTGTCAAAAGAAATTCCCTCACCCGAAGTCTCGCCTTCAGTTATTCAGGGAGGCATCAGTATTTTGGAGTTTCTGAGTGAACATACCGGAATATTACCCAGCAAAACTGAGGTAAAAAAAGCCATCCAAAATAATGCTATTTCCATTAATAAGGAGAAAGTCAATAGTTTAGAAACCATAATCTCCCCCAAAGACCTCTTACATGGAAAATTTATTATGGCAGAAAATGGCAAAAAAAATAAATATATGATACGGGTTGGATAAAATTATTGCGGTAGTATCTCATTTTCATCCGGTTTTGGTACACCTGCCGATTGGCATATTGTTGCTGGCCGCCGGATTTGAATGGGTGGGGCAGTATAGCCGATATGCAGCCCTTCGACAAAGTGTTTTGTTCACTTTGTGGGCTGGCACTTTGGCGGCACTGTTTTCCTGCCTGACTGGTTGGCTATTGGCAACATCTGGCGACTTTGAGGGTGTTGCGTTGGAGCGTCACCGCTGGTTGGGCATCGGCATCGGCACTGTGTCGTTATTGGCCTGTATATTACCGGCATGGCGGCGGATATTATTGGGCATCACCGCGATACTCTTATTGTTTACCGGATATTTCGGAATTTCCCTGACTCATGGAGAAAATTTCCTGATGCAACCATCAGACGAAAACACGAATACTATCGAACAATCAACAGATCGTGAGACTGCCTCCTTACTTCCCGATACTCCGATTACTCCGGCTGCGACCATAACTTTAGAAAAACTCCGGAAATCCGGAATTGCGGTATGGCCCGTGGCGCAAAACAGCAATTATATAGCCGTCAATTTTGTCAATGCGCCACAGCCACCCGATTCAGTAATAACGTGGTTAGTGTCTTTAGCACCGCAAGTAATAACGCTTAACCTAAGTGGCGTACAACTCTCAGACATCGCGTGGAAAGGCATCGGAAGTATGACGCAGGTAGCACAATTGTATCTCCGCAAAAGCAATATAACCGATACATTACTCACGCTGTTAGCACCCCTGAGCAGGTTACAATCTGTCAATGCAGGCCAAACACGCGTTTCCGCCACCGGAATACAATTGCTGGCGGCTTCCCTGCCTGCCTTGCGTCAGGTGTATTTGTTTGATACCGAAATTTCGAGGGCAGATTACATCCGGCTCCAAAAAAACTTTCCAAACATTCGGATAGATACCGGCCGATACGTGGTACCCATGTTAGCATCGGATACCAGCCGGTTGAAGTTTATAAAGTAACGCTCTACCTTTATGTTTTATCACGTGAGATAAAAACACCCGCTGCTACTGATAGCCAGATACCACAGCAGCGGTAAGATGTGGTTTGTTTCGCTACGGCTGTTTTCAGTTCTATTTTTTCTGCTTGCGTGCCGCTTTACCACCTTTAGGGCGCTTCAAAGTATCCGATAAATTGGTGGCATAACCAAAGAGAAAGCCATTTTCTCTAAAAAGTAGATTGGCAGCGCTTGCATAGCCTGGCAGATTCCCCATATCAAAGTTGGACTGCCAGCCCAAGAATATCCGGCTGCCATCTTGCAGATAATACTGGACCGCCCAATTTATTTGGATTCCGTAGGCCCAATTGAACTTCTGTGCACCGGACCGATCAGAAGGCTTACTAAGATACCCCCCTATACCACTCGTAAACCCAAATTTGAGGTTTTCACTTTGCAGTGAACGCGTTATAGTTTGAGTTCAGGTAATCGGCAGGCGGGTATTGCTGCCTCGAAAAGTATTGCCATCTGACAAACCCCGCCGGTTGAAATCTTGAAAGTCGAGCCGAACACCGTTTTGATAGGCGAAAGAGCCGCTTGTCTTGGTTTTAAAACGCAGTTCCATCCAGATTTGGCTGTTAGTGCGGTGGCCATCATTGTCTAAAGTACCCTCTTTCCGGGTGAATTGATGGTAGGCTGGCTGCGTAATATCCACGCCTAAGTGCAGGCTTTTTGAACGGCTTTGTGCCGATGCGCTCAGGCTGTACAGGCCCAGCAATAATGCAATAAAATATTTCATGATGTTGATGTTTTATTAATGACTATCTTCCATTAATGGCAGGTATCAAAATCTCCTGAATTAAAATGAGTCATTGGTGGTAAAGGAATTGAGTTGATGTTGTGGAAATAAGGGCGTGGTCAATTACCACGCCCTTACTGATATTTCACGTTCGTATATGACCGCTTTTAACGGAAATAACAGCCATTTCGTTCATATAAAACGGGCAATAAATCTATTCTTCCACAACTTTAACACCTAAGGTGGCATCGGTGCTTTGAGCGGTACAAGTGGAAAGTGCAGTTGCTCTGACCGTACCAGAACCGACATTATTCCATTTTACCGAAATACTCTTACCAGCATTGCTTTGTATAACCGCTCCGGCACCGAAAGCACCCATGCTGAAAGTATTGGTTGAGCCAAAGTTTGTCACCGAAGTGCCAACAATACGATAATTGCCTGTCCGACCAGATAGTATTGTTGTAGGGCCCCATACGCTGACAGTACCCGTAGAATTGGAAATATTTACCAGATTCATGGGTGGGATAAGTGTGTAAATCATAGTAAGTGGATCAGCATAGGACACCAACCGTATACTGATTCTAACTGGAACATTGACATCTAATTGGCGTACCCGAAGACGTGGTACAGAAGTGATCGGTTCACTTGTGCCAGATGGATAATCAATCGCAATTCCAGTGGTTTGATCCAATGCCCATTGAAACATCCCTGAGTAGGTACCAAAATCAAACATTTCCAGCGTCTGTGTACTCTGACAGGGTATAAGCCCTGCAACCCTGACACCAGCTGGTATATTACAGGAGAATTGAGGGCCATTATCACATTTGCACTCATCACTTCTCACTGCTTTCCAATATTTATCTACTGATAGAGTTATCAGTCCAACATACGCGGCGATAAAAAACTTTGTACTCATAGCAAGAGGAACTGCTGCAGTCCCTGCCGTTACAAACAGTGCAGCGCCAACTGCCTTTAGTTTTAGGGCTATAACCATGGTATAGGCTGCAACTGCAACGTGTAGTCTTACACCTTCTTCGATTAAACATTTCCACTTAATCCCGTTTCTACAACCAAGTCCTCTTTCTTCTACTCCGTCTCCTGTCCCTCCAGAGGCATATTCGAACTTGAGTATATTCCGCAATGAGGCACTTATTTGTAATAGATCAAGCCGTTGTTCCTCGGTCAACGTGGTATTAGCCTTTATTTAGAAACATATTGTAAGCTTTTCCGAAGGTGAAGCTCTCGGTATCCTCAATGTTAAGCTGTGTCGTCACCGAATCAGAAAATTTACTGATATGTGCCATATATGCTTGAGCATTAGGCACACTATCTTGCACCATCTGATACACAATTTGCTGCTGCGTTTTTAGTGGCAGATAGTCGCGCTTAAATTTGGCCATGTAGGGATCAATAGCCATAGATAATTCGGCTGGAAAATACTCCTTGACATCCGTATCAGGGAAGTACATGGCATGTTCAAACAGCGTACGCCCCGCAAACTCGTAATCTTCATTTGAGGTATGGTTAAGTGCCTGTAAACTGATCGGATCGAAGTTTATTACCTCTGAACGGTCATTTGCGCTCTGGTTGTTTTGTATGCCTGCCGGAAGGTCTGGGGTGATTTCTTTTTTACACGCATTCAGCCCCGCAAGAACCAGTGCAAGGGACACAAGGGCGGTTTTCAGGGAACCGAAAGAGAGCGATTTACCCCCCTTTTTTAAAACTTTTTGTGTTAATTTTCATAATTAAAAAAAATAAGTAATGAATGTTAATCGGCGTTGACGCCCGCCCGATTTGCGCCTCCTGAAATATGTCCAAAAAAGCAACAGGAGAAAATGCTGTTTGGGTTTGTCTTGCAAGAACGGTGCAAAGTTACAAGCAACAAAACCCGGAAAACAAATTTTTTTGTCTCGATTTTCGAGACAAAATAAAATAAAATCTCGATTTTCGAGACAAAAAATCGAACACGGGCAATTTTGTCTCGAAAATCGAGACAAGTTTTTTAAAAAGTCTCGCAAATCGAGACTCGCGCCTGCGCGAGTCTCGATTTGCGAGACTTTTCCGTTGTCGGGTGTTGAGGTATTTTACTAACCGATCATCTTATTCAAAAATAAGGAAGGCAAGTTGAATTTTATCCTAAGTTTTTTTTTGCGATTCAAATAATTTTTGTGAAACCTATTTAAAATCCCGTATATTTGCATCGTGCAAAAAATAACAAACTAATATGGAACAAATAACATACGAAAAAGTACTGGCACTATTTGAGGAAACTAATAAACAAATCGCCCGTTTGTCTGCCGAGACGGACAAACTCAGCCATGCTGCTGCTGAGACGGACAAACAAATTAGAGCCTTGTCTGTCGAGACGGACAAACTCAATCGTTCTACTGCTGCGACCGACAAAATGGTAAAATCATTAGCAAAGCAATTAGGCGGTATCACGGATGCACACGGCGATTTTGCAGAATATCAGGTGCGTCCCAAAATATTGAAACTTTTTCAGGCGCGGGGCATTGATCTTTCCGAAAGCATTTTTGACGTGTCGGTACAACGGGATGGTAAGGCATACGTTCAGGCAGATATGGTGTTGGTCAATACCATTTATTCAGTGGTAGTGGAAGTAAAACACCGCTTACATCGTCAGGACATTGACGAACACGCTGCACGCATGGTCAAATTGCAGAAATACCCCAGTCGCGCCGTGAAAGGCACGACCATGTACGCAGCGGTAGCAGGAATGATTGTAAGTGATGAAGTGGCACAGTACGCCGTGAAAAAGGGAATGTTTGTGGTAGTACCCAATGGCGAAAACGTAGAGGTGGCTAATCCTGAGGATTTTGAACCAACAGTATGGGAACTCCAGAGTGGGTAATGATAGTAAGCGGTTATGAGTTATGAGTACCACAACTGCTTGATATAGAGGTTATTATAAAAATTAATCACCGCGTTTATTGCAATATATCTACTTATTTCAACGCATGAATACTGAATTTGGTTGCGCTATTGGATAAAATATTTCATGATGTTGATGTTTAATTATGTCAGGCTAAACAATGGATTAAACATAAACCCCGCTGTCGCGCTACGCATTTTTGCGACAGCGGAGGCTTATTTACTGTAGGTCAATGCTGATTTCCATTGACGTTTCGTTCGTTCACTTCTTAATCAAAAACTCCTGTGTGTATTCGCCATCAGTCAAGGTACGCCAAAATATATGGCTCTCATTAAACAAATCGCATCCCATTTGAAGCGTAACTTTGTACAAAGTCCCTTCTTTAGTGTCTGTTTTTTCCACACGGGTACAGCGGATATAAGCATTTTTCTGTGGCCCGTATGTATCAAAGCTAATAGTGGGACTGCCATTAAACGGATCCCCATCAGAGCAAAGCAGAATCATATCCAATTTAAATCCCCGCTCGGTAAAAGAGGATTCCAAATCTTTGATCCAGCGCAGTTTACCCACCTGAAAGGCACTGTCCACCACCTCGTGAAGCGGGAAAGAGCCGCCTGCATAGTATTACAGATAAATGTAGGGGTAGGAATATATACGAGGTATCCTGTGCAGACCCAGCACAAACGCGCTGGCTTTTTGTGTACTACCGCCACCAGTGACAATATTGCTCCCAACTACGTTGTAGCGCTCATACTCTTTTTCGCCTTCGTTGAGGCAAAATTCGTTACCATTCAATTTTCCGCTAAAATGGACATCTGCCCGCAGGCCGGAACAGGCAAACTCGGTTTCTTAGTAACACGACCAGCGGTCTTCGCCAATGACGACCTTGTCGGGGTGTTCTTTTTTGCACCCTATGAACAAACAAAAAAGGAAAAACAGTCCAAACAAATAAAAAAAACATTTTTTAACATAGCGATAAAGGGTAAATTGTGAAAAGGGTTGATTGCACCAGAGTACCCCCGGATGGGTTTGAAGGCCCCTCCAGTGGTACATAATGGCATATTTTATTGGGATTTAGGCCATACATACACGGAAATACACCCCAATGTTTCCACACCAGAGCGGGCGGTAACTTTACAAGTCACGTTACCCGCACCCTTATTTCCTCAAGTTTTTGTTTTACCTGTACGCTGTATTGTTCCGGCATATACGCATAAGGGTCTATGCTGTCTCCGTAAGCGCAATGCTCAAATGTAGTGCGATAAACAAAATCATAAGGCTCCGTTATCTTCTCCAAATTTGCCGCCCGATTCACTACCAAAACCCCATTCCTGTCTTCAGCGCTCTTCAAGAAATGCACATCATCCAGCGTACCGGATGGCATTTCTTTGTTGCACCCCGCCAGCACCAGTACAAGGGCCACAAGGGCGGTTTTCAGGGAACCGAAAGAGAGCGATTTACCCCCCCCTTTTTAAATTTTTTGTGTTAATTTTCATAATTAAAAAAAATAAATAATGAATGTTAATCGGCGTTGACGCCCGCCCGATTTGCGCCTCCTGAAATATGTCCAAAAAAGCAACAGGAGAAAATGCTGTTTGGGTTTGTCTTGCAAGAACGGTGCAAAGTTACAAGCAACAAAACCCGGAAAACAAATTTTTTTGTCTCGATTTTCGAGACAAAATAAAATAAAATCTCGATTTTCGAGACAAAAAATCGAACACGGGCAATTTTGTCTCGAAAATCGAGACAAGTTTTTTAAAAAGTCTCGAAAATCGAGACTCGCGCCTGCGCGAGTCTCGATTTGCGAGACTTTTCCGTTGTCGGGTGTTGAGGTATTTTCCGAACCGATCACCTACTTAAAAATAAGAAAAAATGCAGGCAGGAAGAAAAATTATTTGGAAGGTAATATAAAAATACCCTATATTTGTTGCTGTTTCCCGCTTTCTTAATCCTGACACCTATACAGAACTATGGAATCCAATTTACAGAAAAAATTATTTAAACTAACAGAGACTAATTATAAAGAAACCCAAAAGAAACAGGAGCTCTATATAAAAGCGCTGAACGTTTCCCGTAGTGCCATTTATGGTCGGATCAATGGTAATATTCCCATTACCATTGACGAAGCCGACTGCCTAATCCGGGCATTCGAGCTTAACTGGGAGGATTTGGTCGGGGTGCCGCCGCCCGCAGAAAACTTTGCCGTTACGTTGCCGCATTCCGCAGAAACTGCCCCGGAAGAATACATGGCCGCTTTATACGACGACATCCTTCCCTTGTCCGGACGCGAAAACGCCCGCACTTGGCACGAATGTGGGGCCATTCCCATTTTTTTATTAAAACACAGCCGCCTTTTAGCCTCTTTTAAACTTTATTTCTGGTCTAAAGCCTTTCATCCGAACCATAACGGACACACGTTCCCGAAATTCAGCGCCCGGTGGGCCGAGGAGCCGCGTATAAAAGAGTTGTTGAGCAAATCCAAGGCTGCCTTGCAGGCTTACCAGAAGATACCAGGCACGGAAATATGGTCGCGAAATATGTTCGACCGCACTATTTCGTGCATTCAATATATTCTGGAAATGGATGGTTTTGCCCACGCTGATCTGGTGCCGCAATTGCTGGACGAAGTGCGCCTCGTGGCCCGCCAAATGGAGCGTATGGCAAAAGCAGGTAATAAATCGCCGGAAGGAACGGGCAGAGAAATAGAGGTGTATGAAAACCGCATTTTTGCCCCTTCCAATACCCTGATCGGCATCGGGCCGGATCAGCAATTTTTGTATATTGACCTGGGCTATCCCTACTTCATCCGATATAATTCTGCGGGTATGGTACAGGAACGCATCAGCCAGTATCAGCCCATGCTCCGGCACATGGAACCAGTCACCCATTCAGAACGCGCCCGCAATCTGTTTATCAAAGGATTGGAAGATCAAATAAACCATCAGATGATGGTGTTTTAAGTTAATTTGCAAAATGTAAATGAATGATTCACGTGGAAACTTTGTCGTTAGAAAAACGATCATTTGGCGGCATTGAAGTTGTTCTGTTTGCGGCATTTTAATTTTTTAACCAAATAAAACCAACGTTGATAGACAATATTACTACCTTTATCTAATCCTATTTTAGGTAAAGGGGATTGTGCTTAATTTTGACGGGAGTTGCGTTATTCTCAACCGCCAATAGCCAATCACTAAATAATAAATGAAAGTCGGTCAATTTTTTCGCGTATTAGCAGAAGGCGCTGCCCAGGCGTGGCAACAATTAGTAGCCAATAAACTGCGTTCTTTTTTGTCACTGTTGGGCGTCACCATCGGCATTTTTTGTATTATTGGTGTGAAAAGTGCGGTGGATTCTTTGGAAGATAATATCCGCAACAGTATGTCATCCTTGGGCAATGACGTTATTTATGTGGAAAAATTCTCCTGGGCAGAAGACCCCGGCGCGAATTATTGGAAATGGGTGCGGCGGCCCAATTTTACCTTTGCCGAGTATGAAGTACTGGAGGATAAACTGCGCAATGCTGATATGGTAGGGTACTGGCAGTTTTTGGGTGCTAAAACCGCAAAATGGAATTCTTCCAGCGTAGAAAATAGTTTCCTGTTAGGAATGACACAAGATTGTGGGGAGTTATTTCATTTAGAATTCGATGGGGATGGCCGTTATTTTTCGCCTTCCGAATATCAAAACGGATCAGATGTGTGTATACTTGGACACCGGGTAGCAGAAGGGATTTTTGGCACCAATATTGATCCGTTGGACAAAGAAATAAAGGTAGGCGGCCGAAAACTGCGCATCATAGGTGTACAAAAAGAAGCCGGAAAAGACCTACTTAAACCTTTCAATTTCGACAATTGTATCTTAGTTGGCTACAACTTGGCCCGCCGTGGTTTTGGGGTGCGTACCAAAGGTGGCTTCGATCGCACCAGTCTGTTAGTCAAGGCCAAACCCGGGGTAGATTTGGAAAGTATGAAGGACGAAATCACCGGAGTACTGCGCGGTCAGCGCCGACTAAAACCTCGTGAAGAAAGCAATTTTGCCCTCAACACACTTTCCGTACTCAGCGGATTATTCGACAGTATTTTTAGTACCCTAAATGTCGCCGGGTTTATTATCGGTGTTTTTGCCTTATTTGTCGGAATGTTTTCAGTAGCCAATATCATGTTTGTTTCCGTCAAAGAACGCACCAACATCATCGGCATAAAAATGGCATTGGGTGCCAAACGCTGGTTTATCCTGCTCGAAATTCTGATTGAAGCCATCGTATTGTGCGTAGTTGGTGGTGCCTTGGGGCTTTTACTCATCTGGGCCATTACCACCGCCATCTCTTATGCCATTGATTTCAAAATTTACCTTTCTATCAGCAATATGCTGATTGGTGTGGTCACCTCCGTCATTGTTGGCATACTTTCCGGCGTGATCCCGGCTGCTCAAGCCAGTAAATTAGATCCGGTGGAAGCCATCAGAAAATGATTTTATTTCGGATTTTTATAAGCAGGCTCTTACAAAATCCACAAATAATGGGTGCGGATTTTCTACCGTGCTTTTCAGTTCAGGGTGAAATTGCACCCCGACGAACCATTTATGACCCGGTATTTCCATTACTTCCACTAAGTTGGATTGTGGATTCCTGCCGGTAGCCAGCATACCCGCCTTTTCAAAGGCTTCTAAATACGCATTATTGAACTCCCAGCGGTGGCGGTGGCGTTCGTTGACGTGATTGGTGCCGTAAGCGACACTTGCTATTGAACCCGTTTTTAATTCGCAGGCATAGGATCCCAAACGCATAGTTCCCCCTTTTTGCGTAATGGTTTTTTGTTCATTCATCATGTCAATAATAGGGTGGGGGGTGTTGGGCATCATTTCGGTGGAGGCTGCTTTTTCTAATTTTAGCACGTTTCGCGCAAATTCCACACAAGCCATCTGCATACCAAGGCAAATACCAAAAAATGGGATGTTGTGTTCGCGTGCGTAGCGAATAGCGGCCAATTTGCCTTCCAATCCACGTTCCCCAAAACCGGGTGCCACCAAAATACCGTGTAATCCCGCCAAAGCCTTACCCGCGTTTTTATATCCCTCCTGAAGGCTTTCAGAATGGATGGGTACAACCTGTACTTTACATTCGTTGGCGGCTCCGGCGTGCACAAAAGATTCATAAATGGATTTGTAGGCATCCGGTAATTCGTTATATTTGCCAATTAGCCCTATTTTTACCTCCTGCTTTGGGCTTTTCAGGCGTTGTAAAAACATCTTCCAGGAAGTAAGGTTGGGTTCTTTTCTGTCGGGCAGGTGAAGTTTTGAAATGACTGTGGTATCCAAACCCTCCTCCAAAAGCAACAAAGGAACATCATAAATGGATTCGGCATCGCGGGCTTCGATGACAGAACCCATTTCTACATTACAAAATTGGGCTAATTTTCGGCGAATATCAATATTAATGGGGTATTCGGTGCGGCAAACTAAAATATCCGGCTGAATGCCAACGCTCAACAATTCTTTTACAGAGTGTTGAGTAGGTTTGGTTTTTAATTCTTTGGCAGCATTGAGGTACGGCACCAACGTCAGGTGTATAACTAAACAGTTGTCGCGCCCCAGTTCCCAACGCAGTTGTCGCACAGATTCGACGTAAGGCAGCGACTCAATGTCACCAACCGTACCACCTAACTCGGTCAATACCAAGTCATATTGGCCAGACTGCCCGAGCAACAGCATTCTACGCTTGATTTCGTCGGTGATATGTGGCACTACCTGTACCGTTTTTCCGAGGTAATGCCCGGCTCGTTCATTTTCAATAACGGTCTGGTACACCCTGCCAGTCGTGACGTTGTTGGCCTGTGAAGTAGGTACATTCAAAAAACGCTCATAGTGCCCGAGGTCGAGATCGGTTTCAGCGCCGTCGTCAGTAACATAGCATTCCCCGTGCTCATAAGGGTTGAGTGTACCGGGGTCTACGTTGATATAGGGATCAAATTTTTGGATGGTGACAGATAGCCCGCGCGCCTGAAGCAGTTTAGCGAGAGAGGCGCACAATATTCCTTTGCCGAGCGAAGAGGTGACACCGCCCGTAACAAAAATGTATTTAGTCATAAGTATGTTTGCTTGTTACGGGGCGCAAAGGTCGGATTAAATATTTGGGTTACGCCTAAATTGCAAATATTTTTTTATTTAAAATATTTGGGGTTGCAAGTGTAAATCTATTTTTAGTGTTAAATTTTACTTATTTAAAATTAATTTATAATAAAAAAAACGTAAACTTTATATTAAAATTGATTTAACGGAATAAAATAAACAAACAGAGTATTGTAACTTCGCTATTTGATGCAATTCTATCGTATATAAATTTTCATAGAGTACCTTATAATTGAGCATCTTAATCTTTGAATTGTAAGAAACTGATTTAATTGAAACCAGTTTCAAAACACAAACATCACAAACATGAATAGTAAATTGACAAAAAAAATTCGTCAGTATGTATTGCCTGATGAACTGAAGCAAATGAACCTTTATCCTTATTTTCGAGTTATTGAATCAGGCCAAGATACAACGGTTATCATTAATGGAAAGCCGTCGCTTATGTTTGGATCTAATAGTTATCTGGGCTTGACGAATCACCCAAAACTCAAGGAGGCAGCCAACAATGCCATGCATTTGTATGGAACAGGCTGCGCAGGATCACGCTTCCTCAACGGTACCCTCAAAATACATGTAGAGTTAGAAGAAGCCCTGTCTGTTTTTCTCAACAAAGAAGCGGTTTTATTGTATAGTACCGGTTTTCAGGCAAATTTGGGTGCTATAGCGCCATTTTCTACCCGAAATGACTATATTATAATAGATGAAATGGTACATGCTTCTATCATTGATGGTACACGTTTAGGCTTTGGAAAAGTAATGAAATATCGCCACAACGATATGTCATCTCTGGAACAACAGCTACAACGAGCCGAAGGTGACGGGGCAAAAATGATTATCTTAGATGGTATATTCAGTATGGAAGGCGATGTTGCTAACTTACCCATCATTACTAAGTTGGCTGAAAAATACGACGCAACCCTTCTTGTTGATGATGCTCACGCTACCGGGGTATTGGGAGCCAAGGGCAGGGGTACGGGCGATCACTTTGGTTTAACGAATAAAGTAGACATTCTCGTGGGTACCTTCTCTAAATCATTGGCATCACTCGGTGGCTTCGTCGCATCTAATAAGGAAGTTATTAATTATTTAAAACACAATTCAAGGACCGTTATTTTTAGTGCCAGCATGACCCCTGCCGCCGCCGCAAGTGCATTAGCTGCTCTTGAAATTATGCAACAGGAACCGGAGTTAATTGACAATTTGTGGCGAAATACGTATTATGCCACAGCACAATTACGCGATGCTGGCTTTGAAATAGGGCCAACACAATCGCCCATTATCCCTATTTACATACGAGACGATCTGAAAACATTTGAATTAACGATTATGATGGCTGAAATGGGCGTATTTGTCAATCCTGTGGTATCACCTGCCGTACGCAGCACTGATTCCCTGATCCGGTTCTCTTTGATGGCTACCCATACCTTTGAGCAAATAGATCAAGGAATAGATGTAATGAAACGCTGTGCCCAAAAACTGGGTTTACATCATCAAACGAATGGTCATAAGATAAACGGTAATGACCCTTATTTACACTCACAACGTGAATTTTTCGTTTAACTACACCATGAATACACAAATTACACTAAAAAAGATAGTTAGTAGCGCTGATATCAAGCATTTTATCGATTTTCCTCATCAATTATATGCGGGCGACCCGAATTACGTGCCGGAGCTCTTCGTGTCGCAAAAGGCGTTATTAAATCGCAAAACCAATCCATTTTTCCAGCATGGTACAGCCGACTATTTTTTGGCTTTTTCGTCTGACGGCAAAGCAGTTGGAAGGATAGCCACTATCCACAATCAACTACACATTGATTTTACCGGAGAAAAAACAGGCTTTTTTGGCTTTTTTGATGCAATAAATGATGTTGGAGTAGCGCAAATGCTGTTGGATAAAGCCGTGGAATATGCACGAGATCACGGTATGGAAAACCTGACGGGGCCAGTCAATTTTTCAACTAATGAGACCTGCGGAGCGCTTATAGAAAACTTTGACCATTCGCCTTACTTGATGACTACTTACAACTATGCCTATTACAAAGACCTGTTAGAAGACTGCGGCTTTAAAAAGCACACTGATTTGTTGAGTTATGAACTCCTGCCAGACCAAATGCCTTCTGGAATAGCGGCAACGGGTGCCTTACTCGAAAAGCGATTGGCCAACCACGGCATTAGCATCCGTACTATCAATATGCGTGATTTCAACAATGAAATTTCTCATTTTTTGAAAGTATACAATGCTTCATGGGAAAAAAATCTTGGTTTTGTTCCCATGACCGAAGCGGAAGTCAGGCAGATGGGTCAGGATTTAAAAATGATCATTGATCCAGCGTTTGTCTATTTTGCCGAGAAAGACGGAAAAGTGATTGGGGCTGCATTATCCTTACCCAATCTCAATGAAATCCTAATCAACATACCCAAAGGAAGACTTTTTCCAACGGGGCTTTTTAAAATTTTGATGAGAAAAAAGTCCATTAAAAGCGTGCGTGTTATAGCATTGGGTATCTTGCCTGGATATCGGCGCTTAGGTTTGGATATGTGTTTTTATGTGCGCAGTTACCAAACCGCTAAAGATAAAAGCATTGTTCATGCGGAAGCTTCGTGGATATTAGAAGACAATCTGGAGATGAATCGGGCGTTGTTGCATATTGGAGGTAAAGTATACCGCAAACACAGAATTTATCAAAAAAATATTTGACAAATGGCACGTGTTTTAATTACGGGAGCCAGTGGTTTTATTGGCGGACATTTGGTCGCACAAGCCATCGAGCGTGGTGATGAAGTTACTGCTGCTATTCGGAAAGGTAGCAATACCTCAAGACTAACTAACACACGTGTGAGTATACTCGAACTTCCAATGCACGATCAGGGTGTCATGAGCCAAATACTGGAAAAGGCGGGCCATTTTAATATGATTATTCATAACGCTGGCGTAACCAAAGCAGTAAAAAAAACGGAATATTATGAAGTAAACGAAGGGAATACAAGGCGCTTGATAGCGGCATTGCAAGTATCAAACCGTGTACCTGACCGATTCCTGTTTGTGAGTAGCCTGGCTGCCTTAGGTGCTGCAGAACCTGACCTTGAACGAATTTTTTCAGGACAATCGCCCAAACCACTCACCACGTATGGCGACAGTAAATTGCACGCAGAAAAATATATCGAAGGGTTGGGTAAAAGTTTTCCGTGGATTATTGTTAGGCCGACAGCAGTTTATGGGCCTTGGGAGCAAGACATTTTGATCTTTATCCGAATGATCAGGCGAGGCTTGGAGATTACCATCGGAACTTCAGGTCAACGACTAAGTTTTATCCATGCTCACGACGTTGCCCGGGCAATATTCCATTTATTGGATCATCCCGATACTTTGCACCACAAATTTATCCTTTCCGATGGCTGTGATTATTACGCTGCCGATTTGGGTAAGGCGGTTCGAGCGGCAATTGGCAGAAAAAATGTCTTAAAAATACGTTTATCTGCTGCATTACTGCAGCCCGTTGCAGTAATGAGCGAAATGATGGGCAAATGGCAAAAAAAAGCCGTTCCACTAAATAGGGAAAAATTGGCTGAATTATCCGCTGAAAATTGGCATTGTGATGCTGGCCTCTTATTGAACGAGGCAGGCTTTAAACCTGTTTTTAATTTGTATAACGGTATGAAAAATTCAGTTGATTGGTATGTCCAAGAAAAATGGTTGTAAAATTCATCTTTCAGCAACTTGTTATATTAGATATACTGTCTATTGATCTGCCGGAGTACAACATTCAGACTTAGGAACGAGTCAATAATAACTTAACCATAAGATGTGCCCCTTTTAGTGCCATGTTACCCATTTTTTTGCTTAAAGAGGGCTACTATTAGCGCAAAAAGATGGTTGTCTGACCCAAAAATGATCTACCTGAAATGACTAACTTATTATTGACTCGTTCCCTAACTTAACATTGATTTATATATTTGTGCATGAAACGGATCAAAATAGCCTTTTTTGCTGAAATCCTGATCGAAGCGTTTGATGGCGCTTCGCGTACCATGTTTCAGATACTTCGCCGCATACCGAATGAAAAATTTGAATTTTTGTTTATCTGTGGCGTAGGTCCTGATCAAATTTTCGGATACAAGTGCTTGCGCCTGCCTACGTTGACTATTCCCTTTAATAGTACCTATAAAATGGCTATTCCAGCCTTGGCCAAAGGAAAAATAAACAGCACATTAGCAGTATTTGATCCGGATGTGATTCACATAGCCACCCCTTCCATGCTGGGAAATTTTGCGCTTCATTATGCCCATGAGATGCAAAAACCAGTAATATCCATTTACCATACACATTTCATTTCCTACGTAGATTATTACCTGCGTAGGCTGCCGTTTTTGATTGGCCCAGTCAAGGCAAGCATCGCCAGGCAGCAAACAGATTTTTATAATCGTTGCGATATGGTATATGTACCTGCCGAAAGTATTGCCACTGAATTGGTGGGAATGGGCATAACACCTGATCGAATCAAAATCTGGAAGCGCGGGATAGACACCTCTCTTTTTAACCCGGAAAAGCGGCATACAGCCATTTTGTCAAAGATTACAGGTAATGAACTTCCGGTGGTACTGTTTGCCAGCAGGTTAGTTTGGGAGAAAAATTTAGAGATATTGATTCAGGTATATATTCTTTGTCAAAAAAGAAACCTGCCATTTAACTTTTTGATTGTGGGCGATGGGGTAGCGCGGGCATCCTGCGAAAAAAGGATGCCTAAAGCAATTTTCCTGGGTAACACCGATCACCAGATGCTTTCGCAAATATATGCTTCGGCTGATATTTTTTTATTTCCCTCTATATCAGAATCCTATGGCAATGTAGTGATGGAAGCCATGGCATCCGGCCTGCCTTGCGTCATTGCTGATGGCGGTGGTTCACAAGATTTTATTGAGCAGGGAATCAACGGGTTCAAATGTATGCCCAATACTCCGGAGGATTTTGTGGAAAAAATAAACAAACTTTTGGAAGACAAGCCCCTTTGGAGCCGGATATCGCAGGCAGGGCGCCTATACAGCCAGCAATACAGCTGGAAGGAATTGGTCAATAGCTATTTTGAGGATGTTGCTTTTTTGAGCAAAATAAAAAATCATACAGCGTGCAATATATCAAAATAGCGGTTTGGTTCTTGCTGTTACTGGCAGCCGGATGGTTTATTCAAGTGACAGATTGGCCAAAGGTTATCGATGCCTTACGCCTGATTAAATTCAATTTTATTTGGTTGCTTGTCGTAACTTTTTTAGCATCACTTTGCGGTACGCTCGGATGGCGTTATTGTATGGGTACTCAGGGCAACAGGGTTCCTTTATGGGATTTGTTCTTAATTAGGCATATCGGAGAGACTGCGGGACTCATCAACCCCACAGGAATGATTGGCGGAGAAGCACTCAAAGTTTTAATGCTTCAGGATAGGGCCATAGACCGCACCACCGTATTAACTTCGGTACTGGTATCGCGGGTACTAACGATTGCGACACAGTTGATACTATTTATATTCGTAGCACTAATACTTTATTATGACTGCATCTGGCGGTGGTTGATACAAATGTCGTGGCTGTGTATTTTAAAGGCTTGCTTACTATTGGTTATGATGGCATTGTTTGTTCAATATTATCGAAAAATTGCCGCTTTTATTAATTCTAAAATTGCGAAAAACAGGAGTAATCCATCTCGAACACTGCTTAAAGGCATTAATAATATCGCTTCCATGCGTATGCAATTCGGTACGGCAATCAAGGGACAGCAATCTGCATTGCTAAAGGCCAGTGTGTTATTAACGCTACATTGGATATGGGGCGGTGTGGAATTTTATCTGATCCTTTTGTTTTTAAAAACAAATACTACCATGATGCAGGGTATTTTTGTGGATATGGGTGTCGTTTTTTTTAAAGTAGCCGGTTCTTTTGTACCCGGACAAGTGGGTATTGAAGAGTACGGCAACAAGATATTACTCAATATCATCGGCATCAGAGAACCTACTTTATGGGTAACAGCTTCTATCTTGCGTCGTTCACGGCAACTTTTCTGGTTAGTTTTTGGCATCCTGACCTATTTTGCTTATTATAAAATCCGGCGCATTGCCCAACCAGTCAAATAATGGAGATTTTGTTTGTCAGTCACAAATATCCGCCGTCAACGGGCGGCATGGAGAAGCAGAGTTATGAGCTCATCAATGGTATGAAGCGATATGCAACGGTTCATGCTATTTTACCAAAAGAAGGAGAAAGCAAATTGGCTTTTTTTGCCGCCCTACGCAAAAAAATTACCCTTGAATGTGAAATGCATCCTGATATAACGCTCATACATTTCAACGATGCCCTGATAGCGGCAGTCTGCCTTGGGCACAAGGATTACTTGCACCTCCAACGCGTAGTGACCGTACACGGTTTAGACATTGTTTTCCCAAATTGGATTTATCAGCGATTTATTTTGCCAAAATTCAATCGCTTTGATCTTATCATTGCTGTAAGTCATGCCACCGCAAAAGCGTGTATGGATCGCAAAATAGACCCCAAAAAGGTGATCGTCGTTCCCAATGGTGTAGATCATAGCATAGCAGATATAAATCAAAAAGAGCGTTTTTCGGTAGATTTATCTGCTAAATTTGACTACCCGGGTGGTAAACCAATATTGGTCGCCATGGGAAGAGCCGTAAAGCGCAAAGGCTTTTCCTGGTTCATTGAGCGGGTAATGCCATCCTTGCCAAAAGAGTTTTTGTTGCTGATTATCGGCCCATTTTCTTTAGAACCCACTCAAACAGAAAAAATATTGCGTTGGCTGCCGTCAAGATTGCGCCGTCAAATTGAACTGGCACTTGGTTTCCCTACCGATGAAGCCAACTTGCGTATTCTATTAAAAAAGTCACCAAATGTCAAACACCTGGGCAAACTTCCATTTGAGGAGGTGCTACAAATACTTCAATCTGCCGATGCCTTTGTTATGCCTAATATTGCCGTCAATGGCGATATGGAGGGCTTTGGTTTGGTATGCCTCGAAGCCAGTTTGGCCGGGACTTATGTTTTGGCAGCCAATATTGACGGTATTCCGGAAGCCATTCATGACGGCGAAAATGGAATGCTATTGCCTTCAGGAAATGTGTCCGTATGGTCAAATACGTTAAATAATTTGGCAAAAAACCCGAAATTTTACAATCAAAAAGGCGAAAATAGTTGCTTATACACACTACAGCATTTTGGCTGGGAGCAAATGGTAAAAGCCTATATGGATACTTTTTATAGTCTAAAAAATAAAACCTGACCGATAGGGTAGGGTAGCAGGATATTTTAAAAAACAATTTGTTTTGTTATTGCCCATAGATTCTTGGAAATTGGCTTTAAATGTCTAAATAGGTGCTGTATCGTTTGGTACCAGCAATTTTTCATTTGGAAACACCACAAGTCGGATCAAGTCGGAAATGAAGCAGCAATCCGTAAAAAAATCAGACAAACCCTGCCAAATCCGCGTTGTCAGGGTTCTCACTGACAAAACGGCTACCGAGCAAAAAGCCAAATGAGAAATTGCTGATATGGTGGAAACTATGTGATTGTATATCAACGACAAACAAGGCAACAATTCTTAATAAGTCTTGATAATCAACCTAATATCTCAACATCAATCAACATCAGGACAATATGCAGTATTTTCTATTTAACATAATATAAATTATAGAACAAAAATGCGCGCAAGATGGGTTAAGCGATCCATTCCCGAGATGCACACCGAGATGCTCATGGATGTCTTTTTGAAACACAAAAGAAGCAAAAGCAGACAAAAGCGCGTGTATCGGCGTGTGTTACGATGCTTGTCGCGGTGTACTCTACGAAACATCAACAATCATATATCATGTAATCATCAATCGTCAATCAAAATACGTCACAATCGCAAATCATATAATCGTCAATCAGACATACTATATCACTCCATAGTCATACTCATCGTTTTACTTTTGCCTAATGCTTGTACCGTATAAAAGTAGATGCATTCCCCCCTACCCTTTTTCAAGCGGTCAACTTTAAAATATTGACGACCCGATTGGAAAATCCCTTTTTGTTGATGGACGCTTTGGCCTAAAGCATCATAGATTGTCAACTGAGCGGAAGCCGACTCGGGCAAATAAAAAGGAATAAGCGTATGGTCGTAAAAAGGGTTTGGGAGGCATTGATACACATCAAATAAATTATAATCAATATGTGTATTTATTTCTGATTTATCAAATTGCAATAAAATTGGCAATGGTATATCTGTGTTGTTGTTATAAGCCAAACATCTGGTAATTGCACTGTTTATTTGAAGTAAATTACTGAGGAATGCATCACATTCTGCCCGAAATTTTAAGTTAAGGATCGGTATTCCCTGCCCGTCCCACGCAACCGTAATGATATTTTTTTCGGAGAATACGGCAATATGTTCGGCGCGCATGGCTGCACCGGGCTGGCAATCAAGCAGTTGTAAACCCATATATTGCAAGGTGAATTGCAGCCCGGATACCTCATTTTGTGCAGCGATTTGAATGTTGTATTCCACCCCTTTTTTTACTTGAATTTCTTCTGTTTTCAATATTACAGGGGCCACAGTTGTCCGGTCTTGAAGTGCTTCAACGGCAGAATTAGTAATGGCGCTTTGGTTTACATCGCCAATTTTTACCCCTACAAAATGTTCCTGTGTACGGTTTTCTACTACCCCTTTAATGGTTTTAGTTTCTGGGAATGGTGTTTTAAAAGGGTTTCCCTGGTCAGGAAAAACAAAATTTCGATCAATAAACCGCCAAGAGTAATTTCCCGGTAACGAATCCGAAATACCTAATATGAGTCTCCTCAAGGTCACAATATCTAAGGTGGAAATAGTTCCTGAGCGATTGGCATCCGCTGCAATCATAGCGTAGGGAGAAGATAAAGGTTCGGTACCCAAGATATGGCGGTTGATGGCCGATAAATCAAGTGTAGTCACTCCATTCAAAGGATTGTCTTGTTTATGTGGCCTAATGGTGTAATCACTCAAAAAAGGTATAGCATTAGAAAACTGATAATGCCCTTTTTGATCCGATATTTTATAAAGTTCTGTCGGAGGTAAAGCAGGATGGGTACCTTCCAATTGAATATTCCCCTCCTCTACCCCACTCATTTTTTCTGTTTGTAGTACTCCTGCCACGGTTGCCCGAGTACCACAAATACCTGCATTATTATCCTGAATTTGTGTGTAGGTAGTGCAAAAATCAGCATTGCCGGTTAAGTCTCGCACCCAAACCTGTACCAATTGCGTACCTAATTCGGCGCAGGTATATCCTATCTGTATACTCGGCTGCCCATTTACATCTGTGGGAAATTTCCCGGTACTTTCCGAGGCTTTTATGATAGCATAAGAAAGCCGATTTGCCGGATCAATATTGTCAAATGCATATTCTACAAAATCAGCTGCCCAAAGTGGCGTGAATCCATTTCCGTTGTTCATCAGATTGACGGTCAATGCTTTGCAAACGATAGTTGGTTTTTTGCAATCTTTTAAAGGAAATAATTGGCTACAGGTAGTTTCAATCGTACAACCATCTTCAATAATCCACCTGAACTGATGCCTACCATAAGGCAACTGGGCGGGGAGATAAACCGTTGGATTGCGCTTGGTATTAAATCGAACTGAGGCAGTTGCAATAGCACTATTTCGAGTGATTTCGATAGTAAATTGATAGGCATCCAATAACGGGTCGGCTACATTGCGATGGTCAAATATCCGTTCCTCGCCACCAGTGTAATTGCGGGTAAAGGCATTTCCATACATTACCCTGCCCGGCGGTGGCGGATTACCACTGTTGACCACTGTTTCTAATACTCCATCAGCGTCAATATCTAAAAATAGCAGGTAACGGATTCGCACATTGGACCCTGAGCAAGCATCAGTTGCCGTAATTTGCACATCCGCAGTTCCTTCTGCCAGATCATGGGTTGCCCGCAGGGGATCCCACCACTTTCCACCGCTCCACAAAAGTGAATCATTGACACTGGTATCACAACTATCAGGAGCCATACAACTCGGAATGGGTCGTTTGCTGTCGTATACCCTGATGAGCTGGCGGTATTCATATCCATTAAAGTGATTTTTTTTTGTTGAGCAATCCGATGGCAGCCGCCACAGCGAACAATAATTAAATATCAATTTATCGGCATCAAATATTTTAGTAGGTGCCCAATTTACGGTTGGTTCGGTACACGATGATATAATGGGGCCAACAAGGTTAATACTACTATTCGTTAAAGCGTGTTCTCGGGGATTGGGCACGTAGACCAAAGGGCAATTTGGGTCATAGGTACACCAGTTGATGATCTTCCACGTGCGGGTCACAATAAAACAGGCATCCGGCACGCTGGTAGCGGTGTCATCACGAAATGAAACAGCGAGCAATTCGCAGTCTTCATTTAAAAATCGAGGCCCTACCGGATTGGTAATTCCATCACATTTTATGACCAGCCGATCATCAGGGAAACGGACATAGTAATCTTCGGTATAGGAGACAGTAATATTTTGTGTGCACGATGTACTGTTTCCGGAGCAATCAAACACCCTGAATAGTCGTGTTAAAGTGCCTTTTTCGCACACTGTATCAAACAACGTGTAGTCTGTTTGACAAGTCAATCCCCTTACTCCCTGAAATATTTTTGTACTGTCTAAACAACAATTATCAGAAAAGGCAGCCAGTCCGTATTCTTTCAAGGCAGGGTCAAAATTCAGGCAGGAAACGGTAACTGATGCAGGCGGGATACAGGTTGGGCGTTCTTTATCCTGTACCGTCAATTGCACCATACATTCATTAAAAATAGGCATATTATCCTGGCGAAGCGCCAAGGTGCCGTCTGAATTGATCTGCCAGGCTCTCAAAACAACCAATTGAGTCGTGCCAATTTCACCACAATAAACTTTAAGAGAATCACCTTGGGAAACCGCGCTTAAATACTCTATTGAGTTTCCGGTTGTATCAGTACACCCTTTAGGTATTTTATTATTGAGATTTTGGATAAAAGAGGAATACGGGCGCATTCTTTGAACCGTAAATTTAATGGAATGCCCACATTCGTCATAGGTGCCATCATCCAGCGTTTTGGCTTTTATCCATGCCACGCCAGCGTGTTGCCCATCTGAAAGATCGGGGAAGTAGCAATCCTGCTGGTCGTCATCACCTACGGTAACAATGGTTTGCTTGTCGCAAATGGCTACCGGGGGTGTGTAATCTTTCATCGTAATGATAAATTCGCAATTTACGGTATTTCCACAAGCGTCCGTAATATCATAACGCACATCATGTACCCCTTCCGGCAAGCAGGGTGTCAGATCAAAAATGGCTAATGTATCGGTATCCCATAAATTATTGCCGGGAAAATCTCCTGCACGCCCAGTGATAATTCGGGTTGCTGTTACCTCGTACGTTTCCGGGTTTCGGCTAATTATAATAGCCCGTGCATCGGCAATTCGGGAACACTTGTCTGATACCAATACATCAGGTAAATCAAAAACACTGCAACAATGGATGGGGTCTGTGCTAACCGTGATATTATCCGGGCAGGATACAACAGGCGCAACGTGGTCCTCCACCTTAATAATATGCGTATAGGTCATTGGGTTTTCATACGGTACAGGTACCGTTCCCATTCCAGTAGGCATACAAGCATCTAAAACAAAATACTTTTTAATGATTTTATGAGTGCCATCACAGACAGGTATAATTTCATCTGTCTGCGAAAAATAGACAGTAGCATCAGGCGACCTGCCAAGGAATAATTGCCGTCCGCCAAAATTAACATAAGGAGAAAATTTATGAGTGGATGTGTCGTTACAGGCAATAGTTGTATCCCGGGGAAAGGAAATATCAAATAGGTGTGATTTTTTTAAATAAATAGTCTGCTCGCAAAAAGAGGTATTGCCGTTTTGATCTTTAAACGACCAAAATCGGTTAAACGCAGCACTTACTTCACGGCCTTCAAACACGGTACCGCACGGATAGGTTGTTTTCGGTAAATCCTTCCAATCTACAACGGGCAAACCACAATTTTCCCGAATAGTTGGAATAGCGGCTGTGATGCCAAGTGCATGATACAGGTAATCTGGAGTATGAGTTGGAGCCATATCAGAAGACCAGACGTTCATGCAAGTGGCTAATGGAGGTATATGGTCCATTAACCTGATCCAGCTGTTACAGGAGTTGCCAGATGGAATATGGGTTAATACCGTCCGAAGTCGTTGCCCGGAATAAGTGCCTGTTATTAAGGAGGGAATTTGCTGCCCCGTTGGAGAGAATACAGTGACGCGAAAATCATCATACGTAGCATAATTTCCTTTAAGAATTAAATCGGGGGTAATGGACACCTGGCACAGTGCGTCTAAACTTATAGTAACCGAAGGATCGCAAACCATTTGAGCACTTACCGAAAAGTAGAAATGTGCCAGAATAATGGATAATAATATACTCTTCATAGTGAGATTATAATAACTGAGTAAAAATGAATAAATCAAACCTACTCAATGAAGGCGGCTTTTGAAGAGCCTGGGATTAAAAAAAAATATTGCAGCAAATGTCCGAATAATGATATGGTCTAAAAGTTAAATTTTTAAAAAAAGACAAAATTTAACAAAATTTATTATAAATAGGTTTTATATATTTTTTTAATTAATAATTTTTTTAATTTTTTAGCAACTTATATCCCCTTATTTTTTTATTCAAGAAAAAAAGTCGTAATTTTGCGGCCCTTTGAAAAATAATGGATGTAGAAAAACTAAAGCGTGCGATGTTTTTCACGTACTTACAAACTCCTTTTATCAATAATTTTTTGCAATGAGACGTATAGAATTAGATATTGTTGCCCTGTCACATAGTATGACTCAATCACATAACTATGCAGTTGTCTTAGGTGAACACCGGGGGCAGCGTCGGCTACCGATTGTGATTGGCAGTTTTGAGGCACAGGCAATTGCAGTGGCCATGGAACGCATGATGCCCAATCGGCCGCTGACGCACGACCTATTTAAAAGTACCTTAGATACTTTTGGTATTCAACTCAAAGAAGTTGTTATCAATAATCTTTTAGATGGTATTTTTTACGCCCGGTTGATCTGTTCAAGAGGAACTGGCGAGGTATTTGAAATTGATGCCAGAACATCTGATGCCATAGCGATGGCTGTTCGTTTTGAATGCCCAATTTATACCTATGACTTCATTTTAGAGGCTGCCGGTGTAGTCTTGGAAGAATTAGATGAACCCGGCGTTTCCGGCGTTTCCGGGAAAAAAGAGCGCCCGGCCCGCCTGTTAAACATAGACAATTTAGGATCATGGCAAATCGAGGAATTGCGTACGCAATTACAGGAAGTTTTAGAGGCTGAAGACTACGAAACTGCCGCTAAAATACGCGATGAAATAAAGCGCCGGGAAGAAAAAGATTAACGGCATCCCTCATGTTACCTACCATACTTTGGCAACCCACCCAAAATGAATTGGCGAATACCAATCTGGCACATTATTTCAAATGGCTGGGCGAACACAGAGATTACCATTTCTCTGTTGACAATTACCAAAGCGCATGGGAATGGTCGGTACGCGATCCTGCTCGTTTTTGGGAATCTTTAGTGCAATATTTCGATTTAAAATGGGAATATTCTGCGGTATTAAGCGGGGTAATGCCTCGTGTAAAATGGTTTGAAGGGGCAAAACTCAATTATGCAGAGGAAATATTTCGCAGGGCAAACGACAACTACCCCGCTATCTTATTTGTTTCAGAACACAACTCCTGTACCGAAATTACCTGGCATCAACTCCGAAATCAGGTTGCTTCCGTAGCAAATTACTTGGCCGACTGCGGCATCAATGCAGGGGATCGCGTAGTTGGGTACCTTCCCAATCGTCCGGAAGCAACAGTAGCCATGTTGGCCACTATATCGCTTGGAGCCATTTGGTCGAGCGCCTCTCCCGATTTTGGCGCAGAAAGCGTTATTGAGCGATTTGCACAGATCGAACCCAAAATCCTGTTTGCTGCTGTCGGATATACATACGGCGGAAAATGGTTCGATCGCATGGATGTGGTGTCCGCATTACAGGATAACCTGCCTACGCTCAAACAAACCATCGTAGTGGAGAATACCCTTTTCCGGGAAGCCGCCTCCCCTACCCGATCCGATGCCTATATTACTTGGGAACAAATAGAAAATTATCCCGGAGCCACTTCGGAACTGAATTTTACCCGCGTACCTTTTGATCATCCCCTTTGGATACTCTTTTCTTCCGGCACAACCGGTATGCCTAAAGCCATTACACACGGACACGGTGGTATGTTGCTGGAGCACCTCAAATACCTGACTTTTCACAACGATATTCATCCGGGTGAGCGTTTTTTTTGGTACACCACCACTGGCTGGATGATGTGGAATTTCACCCATGCAGCGCTGTTGGCAGGTGCCACCATCGTTTTATATGATGGAAGTCCAGGTTATCCTACTATAGATCGCCTTTGGGATTTGGCCAAAGACTTAGCAATCAATCATTTCGGAATTGGAGCGGCCTTTATTCTTTCCAGTATGAAAGCACGCGTATCACTTGCCCCCGATACCCTGCCCGCTTTACGGTGTATGGGCGTTACGGGGTCTCCCCTCCCACCGGAAGGGTTTGAGTGGATATATCAGCACATAAAGCCGGATGTATGGCTGAGTTCTATGAGTGGCGGAACCGATGTTTGTACCGCTTGGGTCGGAGGCAACCCCCTGTTACCAGTATATAAAGGCGAAATTCAGTGCCGTTGCCTTGGGTGTGCCATGGAATCGTATGACGAAAATGGCACACCGCAAGTTGGAGTAGTTGGCGAAATGGTCATTACCCAACCGATGCCTTGCATGCCCGTTCGTTTTTGGAATGACCCCGACGGTACCCGGTATTTTAATAGTTATTTTGAAGAATACCCGGGTATCTGGCGGCATGGCGACTGGGTGTTGATTACCGAGCGTAATACGGTGGTTATCCTGGGTCGTTCAGATGCTACACTCAATCGGCAGGGCATTCGCATCGGTACCAGCGAAATTTATCGATCTGTTGAAAAATTGTTGGAAATACAGGATAGCCTGATTGTAGATTTGCCGCAAGCAGATGGAACCTCTTTCATGCCGCTTTTTGTGGTGTTAGCAAAAGAAATTGAACTGACCGATACCTTAAAAAAAAGAATTTTACAAACGTTAAGATCAGATTTCTCACCACGCCATGTGCCGGATTCGATCATTGAAGTGCCAGAAATACCCTACACCATCAGTGGTAAAAAAATAGAAATACCCGTCAAAAAATTACTTATGGGTAAATCATTAGAAAAATCAGTCAATATGGGTGCCGTACGCAACCCTGATGCCATACTGCATTTTTTGAAAATTTCACCGTTTACAAAACTTTAACACGCTATTACCTAAGAATTTTAACGTTTTCTTAACGCGATAACCTACCTTTGTGTCGTCAATTCACAAAAACGGTTTTCCGATTGAATTGCCCCTAAAATGCACCTGAAACCTGTAATAGATGTGTTAATTCCGGCATGGAATGAAGAAAAAGCGCTTCCACTTGTTATTGCCTCCGTACCCAAAGAGATAGTGCGTCATATAATAATTTGTGATAACGGCTCTACCGATCAGACGGCAGCAGTAGCCTTGGAGATGGGAGCGAAAGTAGTACATCAGCCGGAACGCGGATATGGTAATGCCTGCCTTGCCGGTATTCGTTACTTAAAATCTTTTCATCCGTCAGAACAACCTGAAATTGTGGTTTTTTTGGATGGTGATTATTCAGATTACCCGGAGGAAATGTCAGCAATAATTGCCCCTATATTGAATGACGGAAAAGACATGGTAATTGGTTCCCGCAGATTGGGCGGGATGCAGCCAGGAGCCATGACCATACCACAACAATTTGGCAACTGGTTAGCCCCATTTCTGATAAAAATTATGTATGGGTACCAGTTTAGTGATCTTGGGCCATTTAGAGCCATCCGATGGGTAAAGTTATTGGAAATGGATATGCAAGATAAAAACTTTGGCTGGACGGTAGAGATGCAGGTAAAAGCAGCCAAAATGAAAATGAACTGTGCGGAAATTCCAGTATCCTATCGAAAACGTGCAGCAGGCCAAAGCAAGGTTTCGGGTACTATCAAAGGCACCATTTTAGCCGGTTGGAAAATCATTGCAACTATCTTTAGATTGGTTTGATTCGGTTTTGATTTGATTCGGTGCGGAAAACCTTAATTTGAAAATATTTTATTCAATATTTTAGTATACCTTAAACCCCAATTTACACAGTAGCGTCTAATATCACACAACGCTACGAAGAATAACATTCAATAAAACATATATGTACGGTCTCCATTCACTTTTTCAGGCATTTGAGTATCAGGCATTTGTTGATTTTGGCTACTTGATGCTACTGATTTATTCCGTAGCGATGAGCGCGGTCACCTTCTATTGCCTTTTGCAGTTTCACCTGCTGTACCTTTACAAAAAATACCACAAGGAAAACCCGGAAATACAATATAAAAAATACAACTTAGGTGATGAAAACGTACCGTTTGTGACGGTACAATTGCCCATGTTCAATGAAATGTATGTGGCAGAACGTATTATTGACTGCGTTACCAAGCAGGATTATCCTAAAAGCCGCTATGAAATACACGTTTTAGACGATTCTACGGATGAAACAAAAGAACTCGTGGCCGCAAAAGTTGCCGAATACCAGTCAAAAGGGTTTAATATTGAACATATTCACCGCGTAAACCGACATGGCTATAAAGCAGGTGCGCTGCAAGACGCAATGCCCTTCGCTAAAGGTGACTACATCGCTATTTTTGATGCTGACTTTGCCCCGCGCGCCGATTTCCTGCGCACTACCATCTCTTATTTTGAAGATGAAAAAGTAGGAATTGTACAAACCCGTTGGGAGCATATCAATGCCAATTACAGTATGCTGACCAAAATGCAGGCGCTCCAGTTGAATGTGCATTTCACGGTGGAACAGGCCGGCCGCTCTTATGGCAATCTTTTGCTTCAATTTAATGGCACTGCCGGAGTTTGGCGCAAAAAAGTGATCAATGAAGCGGGTGGCTGGCAAAGTGACACCCTTACTGAAGACCTTGATCTGAGCTTCCGTGCACAGATCATGGGATATAAAATCCAGTACTTAGAAAAATTGGAAAGCCCTGCCGAATTGCCGATAGATATGAATTCTTTGAAAACACAGCAATTCCGTTGGAATAAAGGTGGCGCTCAGAATGTCAAAAAATTATTGAGATTGGTTTGGAATACCGACAAACTCAACAAAATTCAGAAATTGCATGCTACCAGCCAGCTGTTAGCCTATGGCGTTTTTCTTTGGGTATTCATGGCCGCTATCAGCAGTATTCCATTGTCATTTGCTTTTAGCGAATTGGGCATTTCAGCACACTTCCTCTCCATCTCTGTATTAGGTATGTTTGCCGTAGCCGCCAGTTCCTATACTGCCAATATCAGCGCAGCCCTCAATCGCCACGCACCCCCTACTTTCTGGGAGCGCGTTCGGTTCTTCGGGTTATTCTTTTCCTTTATGCCGATTTCTCTGGGGCTGTCGCTTTACAATACCATAGCAGTAATTGAAGGTCTGATGGGTAAAGCCTCTTCCTTTGTTCGTACCCCTAAATATGGCGGCAACAACCAGCAAACATCCTTCAAAAAAGCCAGCTATATGGCGAAGAAGATTTCATGGGTAACCATTGCCGAAGGATTTATGGCCATCCTGTTTGCCGTTTCAGCGCTAATGGGCCTCGCAACTGATAATACGGCGTTTCTCCTGTTCCACTCTATGCTCTCTTTTGGTTTTGGTGCAATTTGTTTCTACTCTATTAAACACCTTAATTTGAGTTAGTTAGCCGCACGGGAATGATTAGAAAAAAGCAGGGTTAAAACGTATAAAGCGTTTTAACCCTGCTTTTTTTATTAAAATACTACACTCTAAATAAAAAAAATGGTATTTTTGCACCCAGGAAATGTGCGTCGGGAACAGCCATTGACCTGAATTTAATTGAAAAGAAACTTAGGTCTGACCACCTTTACAGAATAAGGGGAATAAAAAAGGTAATCGCGGTTTTTATTTGATGCAAATAATTGATTTTCAATATCTTATAAAGTTTCCCATTGTTTGAAGGCGAAAAACAAATTGATAAAGTAGCAGCTACTCACTTACTCAATTCTTCAATTATTCACTTACTCAATTACTCAATTATTCACTTACTCAATTATTCACTTACTCAATTATTCAATTATTCACTTACCCCTCCTATGCGTCCAATAGCCATAGCCTCACTCCTTGCAGTGATCCTTCTTTCTTTATCTTTTACAAAAAAAACGGAAAAGGCGCCTAAACAAAACTTATCAGAATACGGTTTTTTTACCGGCAGCATAGCAGATTTAAAGCCGGCAGAAAGGGTGTTTTTTTATGAAGTAAATGCCCCTTTATTCAGTGATTATGCGGAAAAATCGCGGTTTATTTACCTGCCTCCCGGAGCACAAATGATCGGACACCCGACCGAAGTATTTGATTTTCCGACAGGAACTGTGATAATCAAAAGTTTTTATTATTCAAATGATGTCCGACACCCCGAACAAGGCCGACGCATCATAGAAACTCGCTTGCTGCTGCGAGAAGAAAAAGGCTGGAAAGCCTTAGAATATATTTGGAATGAAGCCCAAACCGATGCGGTATTGGAAGTGGCCGGTGCTACCCTTCCGGTTGCCTGGAAAGATGAAAAAGGAAAACAACGGCAACTGGATTATGTGATACCCAACCTTAACCAATGCAAAGGTTGCCACTCTTATGACGGGCGTTTTGTCCCCATTGGCACCACAACCCGACAACTCAATCGGGACACTGAAGCCGGAAATCAACTTATTCAATGGAAAAACCTTGGAGTACTCATCTTGCCTGATGATTTTGACGTAAAAACAGCAGCACACCTGACCGATTATCGCCAAACTGCCCTCACAGCACCCGCAGCGGAAATCAACCGCGCTGCCCGAGCCTACTTAGATGGCAACTGCGCACACTGTCATAATGCGCACGGCCCGGCTTCTACCAGCGGCATGTTTTTGGGCGTGGAAAACAATGACCCGGAGCGGCTTGGTATCGGCAAACCGCCTGTTGCTGCCGGAAGAGGCAGTGGCAACAGGCGCTACGGCATTGTGCCCGGCAAACCCGGCGAAAGTATCTTGTTGTATCGCATGGAAAGCAACGATCCCGGCATTCGGATGCCTGAATTGGGACGGCAATCAGCCCATCAGGAAGGTGTGGAACTGATAAAAATATGGATAAAATCTTTGTAAGTAACCACTTAACATCATGCTGACACTCGATTCCGGCATCGAATATTTGAAAGGCGTTGGCCCGCAGCGGGCCGATGTCCTAAAAAAAGAGTTGGGTATTTTTACCTGCCGCGACCTATTGCTGCATTTTCCGTTTCGGTATATTGATCGCACAAAATTTCACCAAATTCGGGAGGTGAAAAATGAAGGCGAACAGGTACAATTGCGCGGTATCTTGCGGCGCTTAGAAACCTTGGGAGAAGGCCGCGCCAAACGGCTGGTAGGTACCCTGCGCGATGATACCGGCCCCATCGAATTGGTGTGGTTTCAATCTATACAATGGGTGGAAAAATCACTGATGATTGGTAAAGAATACATTGCTTTTGGTCGGGCCAACGAATTCAACGGGCGTTTCAGCATTACACATCCTGAAATAGAAGAATCCAACCCCGATAATGTTCAAAAAGCCCGATCCTTTGATCCCGTTTACCCATCCACCGAAAAACTCACGCAAAAAGGCTTGGATGCCCGGGGTTTTAGGCGGTTAACTCGCCAGTTATTGGATGGTATTTCGCCCACCGACCTGCCAGAAACCCTGCCTGACCATCTGGTGCAACAGTATAAAATGGTAGCTCGTTGGGAGGCCCTTAACAAAATACATTTCCCGGAAACGCAAACCGATCTTGATCAGGCTACCCGGCGATTGAAATTTGAGGAATTATTTTTTCTGCAACTTCGCTTGCTCCAGATTCGCAACCGCCGCAAAGGCAGCGTTCGAGGTTTTGTTTTCGAAAAAGTAGGCGACTATTTTAATGCTTTTTATAAAAAAAAGCTGTCTTTTGAACTAACTACTGCACAAAAACGTGTCCTCAAAGAAATTCGGGCAGATGTTGCCTCGGGTAAACACATGAACCGCCTATTGCAGGGCGATGTGGGCAGCGGGAAAACGGTAGTGGCACTCATGACGATGATCATGGCCTTAGACAATGGATTTCAAGCCTGCATGATGGCCCCCACAGAGATTTTAGCGCGGCAACACTACGCCGGCATATCCGATCTTCTGGGTGATCTCGGTATCCGTACAGGATTTCTTTCTGGTACGGTAAAAGGAAAAAAACGGGAAGCCTTATTAAAAGAATTGGCAGCAGGAGATGTGCATATTGTAATTGGTACCCATGCGCTCATTGAAGAATGGGTACAATTTAAAAACCTCGGTATCACGGTGATTGATGAACAACACCGATTTGGAGTGGAACAACGCGCCAAACTTTGGCAAAAAAATACTGCCGGACCACCGCACATCCTTGTGATGACCGCTACGCCCATACCGCGTACTTTGGCTATGACATTGTACGGAGACTTGGAGATTTCTATCATAGATGAATTACCGCCGGGCAGGAAGCCCATTTCAACCATGCACAAAACGGAGCATCATCGGCTGCGGGTACAGGGATTCATCCGCGAAGAAATCGCCAAAGGCCGCCAAGTGTATGTAGTATATCCGATGATTGAAGAAACGGAAAAAATGGATTTGCAAAACCTGATGTCGGGTTATGAAGCGTTGAGCCGTGATTTTCCCATGCCAGAATATCAAATCAGCATTTTACACGGCAAAATGAAGCCAGCAGATAAAGACTTTGAAATGCAGCGATTTATTAAACGGGAGACGCAAATAATGGTGGCTACCACCGTGATTGAAGTAGGGGTAAACGTACCCAATGCATCCGTAATGGTTATTGAAAATTCGGAGCGATTCGGTTTATCGCAACTCCACCAGCTGCGCGGACGCGTGGGTCGTGGTTCCGACCAAAGTTACTGCGTATTGATGACCGGTTTTAAACTTTCCGCAGATGGTCGGGAACGCATTCAGACGATGTGCCAAACCAACGACGGATTTGTTATATCAGAAGTGGACCTGCGGCTGCGTGGCCCCGGCAATTTGGAAGGCAAGCAGCAAAGCGGCATGTTGCGTTTTCTGTTGGCTGATCTTTCTCGTGATGGACAAATTGTTGCAGCAGCACGGGAAATTGCTTCCAATATTTTAGAGACAGACCCTGATCTTACGGCACCAGAACATATCCTGTTGCGACAGCATTTGGAATCTAATAGCAAGGAGGCAAGAATTTGGAGCCGAATTTCGTGAGTTTTTAATTAATTGAAGGGGGACTACCCTACTACCTGGCATTTCCTTCCGGGTTAAAACTCATAATTGCTTTTGTTTTCTCCCAGATTTAAAACACTGGGTTGAGAAAAAACGAAATTTGAAGGCGCAAGTACAGCAATACCGAGGTGTTTCATCAGGTTATGTTGGAATATAAAAATTAAAAAATAATTACAAATAATTGACTTTCAATTATTTATAATTATTACTATTTTTTTGTGTAGTAGAGCAATGGGGGCTATAAATTTTGTGCGAAAAACTTACAGCCCCCATTCAATTAATTAGTGTTGTGCTAATCTTTATTTCTGGCCAAATACCTTCTTCAGCAAATCAGAATTGCGTTGGCTGATATCCGTGCGAATGCCATTTTCCTTCTTTTCCACAAGGCTAAACAATCCGACGAGCGCCATTTTCGCCACGTGATCGTCCAATTCAGGATTGGTTTTATTCACCAAAGGAATTTTATTGTACGCACTTACAGCATTGCGCCAATATTCGCGGGCATTTACTTTATCCAATGATGCCTGTATGATCGGCCTGAAATCTCCGTATAAAGGGTCGTAAGTAGACTTTTCCAAAAAACGAGTGGCCGCATCCGGGTTACCTTTCAAAATGGCCATAGCATCCTTAAAGGTCATTTTTTTAATGGCAGCAATAAAAATAGGTTTTGCTTTAGTGGCAGCATCTTCAGCAGCACGATTCATTCGTTCCGTCAGGTCGGCTTCCAAATTGCCAAATCCAGGTACATTTTTTAGTTTAGCAACCACTTTTTGGGCTTCCGGTGGCACCAAAATCTTGTATGGGCTGGCAAAATATCCGTCTTTTACGGAAAGGAAATCAACGGCCTCCCCTACCCCATTGTTCAGTGCCTCTTTGAGGCCCGCTCCGATTTCATCCTGCGTCAGGTTTCCGCCACCCGCTACGGTTGCTACCTTTTTTTGGGCTTTTTTTACCAAACCATCCAATTGCGCGTTTGCTGATTGAAACACGAGTAAAGTAATAAATAAAAGAAGTGCTTTTCTGATCATTATTTTTTTTTTAAATACCCCCAATCAATATAAATCAGGGCAAGTTGAAACAGGTGATTTTTTGAACCAAGGGATTCAAACAGGTAATTCGACCTGCTCAATCCAAAAATTCATTTATATAAACGCAAAAATATACTTTTTGCTACAATCGGGATGGAACATTAGTTTTTATTTAACAAATATTAAACTTTATCTATCCTAAAAATTCAAAATTTCCCTATTCAGCAGAGGTTTAAAAACGGTTTCTGAGCCGAATTTACGGCAAATATTGATCGAATTTAAAAATAATAAACCAAATACCCCAAAATAAGCGTTAATTTGCATTTAGTTCAACAATTGCTGGTGAAATTATTTTTAAAACTCAAGACATTATTTTTTTTTCTTTGTCTGTTTGGCGGATACTTATCTGCCCAGTCTCCTGATGCCGATTCCACGGATATCCTTTTGCACAGTGCCACTAAAGATACCCTTAGCGTAAACAGGTTGATAACTTATGCCTGGAAAATATATGAAAACCAGCCGGACGAAGCGGCCCGCCTTTTAGATGCATCTATAAAATTATCTCGTGAAACAGGGTTCCGGCGGGGTGAAGCCAAAGCCAGAAATGCCTATGGCGCAGTAGAAGAAACACGCGGAAATATGGCAGCAGCCAAACAACAATACCTTGCCGCCCTAACCTTGCGCCGTCAGTTGGGGTATCTCAATGAAATTGGTGCTTCCCTTAATAACCTTGGTGTATTGAGTGAAATGACTGGCCGATTGGATTCCGCCATTGTGTATCATCGGGAAAACCTGCGGATACAAAAGCAATTATGTGATACGCTGCGTATGGCTCGCGCTTTGTTCAATCTGGCCGGGGCTTATCAGGAATCCGGGGTTTATAACGACGCTCAAACTTATTTGCAGGAAGCACGCCTGATTTTGGAAGCGCGCAATGACCCCGATGGTACCGCTAAAGTGTATACCCAAATGGGACATATCCGATTTGAATTAGAGCTCTATAAAGAAGCCTTAGAATGGTATAGACTATCCTTGGGTTTAAGAGAAAAAATCAATGATCCAGTGCATTTGGCCGAAGCCTGGAGTGATTATGCCAATGCTTTAGATGAATTAGATTCTTCAAAAGTTGCTATTAAATATTATTTAAAAGCGTTGGAAATCTGGAGAAAGCAAGATGACCAACCGGGTATGGCTGCCGTTTATACTAATCTCGGCGACGCATACAAACACCTTGGAAATTATGAGGAGGCATTGCGTTATTTGAAAAATGCCGTAAAAATCCACTTGGCAATGCATGATATGTCCGGTTTGATGGAAGATTATAACATTATGGGAGATATATATTACAGGGCTGGCGATCAGGTAACATCATTGGAATTTGTACAAAAATATTTTAGGATAGCGCAGCAAAACGGGGATATAAAATTTATTCAAAGTGCCTATAAAGATTTCGCAGAAGTATACGCAGCCAAAGGAGACTATTCCCTGGCATACGATTATCGGGTAAAATATGATGAAATCCGGTATAAATATTTGAATGAAAAAACCAGCAGCGAATTTGCCCGGAAAGAAGCATTGTTTGATGACCAAAGAAGGCAGCAACAGATAGATCAACAGGAACGCGAGCTGCGAATAAGAGATGCCGAGTTGGCCCTTCAAAAAGCGGAGACAGAAAAAGCGGGGGCTCAGCGCAATGCATTATTGGGTGGTGCTTTAGCCTTGGGATTATTAGTGGCTTTGCTATTCACCAGAAATCGCATTCGCGCACGTTCCAATCGGGAACTGGCTGCCAAAAACCGGGCAATTATTTTAGAACGCGAGCGAGCAGATAATCTGCTCCGCAATATTCTCCCCGAAAAAACCGCAGAAGAACTAAAACTGCACAATACAGTACAGCCAGTTCGTTATGAATCTGTCACCGTAATGTTTAGTGATTTTGTCAATTTTACCCAAATAGCAGAGCAACTTTCGCCAGAGGCACTGATTAAATCTTTAGATGAATGTTTCAGATTGTTTGATCGTATTGTTGAAAAGCATGGAATTGAAAAAATAAAAACCATTGGAGATGCTTATATGTGCGTGGGAGGTCTTCCCGAACCCAATGATACCCACGCGACAGATGTCGTAGCCGCCGCTATTGAAATGACGGACGAATTAAATGCGCTGATGGAACAGTACAAAACACAAGGAAAACCAGTATATACTATGCGCATAGGCATCCATACCGGCCCGGTGGTAGCAGGCGTGGTGGGAAGCCACAAATTTGTTTATGACATTTGGGGCGATACGGTCAACACGGCCGCGCGATTAGAGCAGGGAAGTGAGGTAGGCCAAATCAATATTTCAGCAACTACCTGGCAATTGATCAGCCACCGCTACCATTGTACTTTTCGTGGATATCTACCGGCAAAAAATAAGGGGGAAATTGCCATGTATTACGTGGTGGCGCAGGAATGAATTAAACGGGTAGTGTTTGTATTAGTTTTTTTGTAAAAAAAGTACACAAATACTACCCGTTTAATTCATTTACAGATAAAACGGCCTTATTTTTGCTAATAAAACCACAAAGATAACTCCTGAATACCGATACCAACATAAACATTACTATGAAACGCTATTATTGCTTCTTTATAACGCTACTTCTTTTGTTTAGAACATTTGTCGTAGCCGCCCAGCCGCCCATTTTGTGGGATAAAAACATCGGCTGGGAAGGTTGGGAAGACTTAAATGGGCTACAACTGGTACCTGATGGTATCATTGTAGCGGGGTCTTCCAGTTCCGTGACTTTTTTTAATCGTATAGCCCAATTTAACGATTACTCTCAAAACTATATAGTAGCCAAATTAGATTTTGACGGGAATATCATTTGGAAGTATATGTATGGCGGGCCTCAATTGGAACGGCTTTGGAAAATAATTCCAACAAAAGACGGTGGTTTTTTATTGGGCGGAACCTCTTACTCGGAAGCAGGATTAGAAAAAACAAAAGGTGCTCGTGGAGGCGGTGATGCATGGATTGTGAAAATAGATGGATTAGGAAATAAAGAGTGGGATCAAACCTTTGGAGGAGATACTTTAGATGAGGCTTTTGCACTTCGTCAATTGCCTAATGGCGATTACCTGGTAGGATGCACTACTTTTTCTGATAAAAGCGGCGATAAAAGTGAAGATGGGCGAGGAGATATGGATTTTTGGGTACTCCGGTTGGATGCACAAGGCAATAAACTTTGGGATAAAACGATTGGGGGCGATTATTATGACCAAATCAACGATATTGAGTTAGCCCCGGATGGAGATGTATATATTTCGGGCGGCACCCGATCTAAGCCTAATACAGGTGAAGTAGGCCCGGATGATGCACGGGGCAATGTAGATTTTTGGCTGATCAAAATGAATCCTCAAACAAAACAAATTCGCTGGAACCGCCGGTTTGGCGGTACAGGTTATGAGTTTCCTTATGGTTTATGTGTGGCGAGCGATGGAGTTGTTTGGATGGGAGGGCCTACTCAGTCCAAACCATCTCCGCCATTGGCCACCAATAATGGAAAAGATGCGCAGTACTTTGGTGGCGTATTTGATGGCTGGGTAGTAGCTGTGGACGCTAACGGTAAAAAAATACGCGATCTGGCTTATGGCGGGAGTGGGCACGACGAAATATATTTTATTAAGGAAGATATTAGCAAAAGCGGCAGAATTATATTAGGAGGTTTTAGTAATTCTCCAGTATCGGGTAATAAAACAGAAAAGGGGCGCGGTAGTTACGATTATTGGCTGCAAGGTATAGAACCCACTGGCGAAAAAAAATGGGAGATGGTGGCAGGTGGTGAAAATCAGGATGTTATGTACTATTTTGACCAGTTAGACGACGGCTCTTACATGCTGGGTGGCACCTCTTTAAGCCCCAAAAGTGCCGATAAATCGCAAAACTTATACGTGTCAGGGATGGCTGATTTTTGGATAATCCGCACTGCCTGTAATACCCAGGTATCGGTTGATCCGCAACAAATTTCTATACCCTGCTCCAGTACCCCTTTCAGTATGACGGCTACTCCCGTCAACTGCAAACAGTGCACTTTTGAATGGAGTACTGGTGATACTACTGCTACCATAGATATCCCGCCTGGTTTTGACGATAGCATCAAATTAACTATCCGCGACCGATATTCTTGTTTTGCGCAAGATACCGTATACGCTACAATTGGATCCAATCCTACCTTGTCATTGGGTACCAACGATACTCTGCTAATCTTTGGACAAGCTCTTCGGTTAGGTGGAAATGACTCGACGCTAAAGTATCAGTGGAGTACCGGAGAGACGACACCTGTGATTGCGATAAAAATGAAAGGTGACTATTCTGTTACCGCCACCAATGCGCAGGGATGTACTGCTACCAGCCAAATTACCGTTCGCCAAAATGCGGTACCTGCCTGGTGGGCCGCAAATGTTTTTTCGCCAAATGATGACGGCATTCATGATCATTTTAATCTCTGGATCAATGAGCGCGATGTGCGAATGGTTCGCAATTTCCAGATAGCAGATCGTTGGGGGAGCATATTATACAAACAAAACAACTTTTTGCCGGATAACAGCGGTGTTTCTGACGGATGGGATGGGAGCGCCAACGGACAATATGCTCTGCCGGGCACCTACCTTTGGATAGCCGAGATTGAGTATACGGATGGAAAAATTGAGACAACGGGGGGAACAATAACGATAATAAGATAATATATAATTAGTTGATTAAAACATATTTACAAAAAATTATTATGTAAATCACTTCTTTTTTTAAATAAAATAACTTCCCTATGGTATTTTCGTTGTAAATTGCGCCGTCAATCTTCGTAACATCCAGTCCAAACGATATTTTAATCTATTTTAATCAATTCAGGGGAGTATGCGTATTCAGTTTAGCCTCACATGCCAAAAAGGTGCCATTATACCTATTAATTACCAATCGGAGCTTTCCTATTGGATTTTTACTGTACTTTCTAAAGCCAGCCCCGAATTACAGGCTTGGATACAAAAGAAGGGGTATGATTTATATGCCCGTACCTTCAAATTATTTACCTTTAGCCCGTTAGCCATTTATCCTTATGAAATGGATCAGCAGCGGCAAGAGTTCAGATTGATGGGAAATCAGGTAAAAATTACCATTTCCATGTATTTGGATCAAGCATTTGAGCAACAGATAATACACCTTTTTCGACAGACTCCCTTAGAGTTAGGTATCGCGGAGGGCCATCCCGCTCGTTTTGAAATAAAGCATTGGATTATTCAACCAAGACCTTCTTTCAGAGATATCATGCAATTTAAGGCTGTATCACCTATATCTGTCACAAATGTTGAAGAGGAAAAAAATACCAGCCCATTCCTCCAGCCGGAAAATGAAATATATGACATTAGTTTTTTTACACATGCTGTTCGACGTTTTAAGTCAGCAAAACAGTATAAATCACTCAATAATCTAAAATTACTTGATCCAGCCTATCCAATGTCATTAGAACTGTTTGGGCAGTCTCGCTCCCGACTCATTCACCTGAAATCTAACCCCGATGGTTTTACCCAGTTGAGAGGCTTTGCCTACGAATTTGAGGTGAGTATGCCTGTCCCGTTAATAGAGTTTTGTTATTATGCCGGCTACGGTGAATATCCGCACTTAGGGTTTGGATTCGTGGATTTTCTTGATGAAGGCGGTAACAAAAAGCAGGATCAGCCACAAGGCAATCGAAATTTTGGTCGCTCCTAATTGATGATTAACGACTATTTAAGAACTACTGCGGCAATAAGTCTTTTTTTTTCAGTCTCCATATTGGTTTCCTGCGAAGAAAAAGAAGATTTTTTGACGAAACAACAACGCACCTTCCTTCATGGCCGGTGGATATTGTTTCAAGGTTCGCGAAACGGAAACCCAACCGAAACGCTGGAAGGAGTATATTTTCAATTTGATTCAACCGGAAAAATGCAAACCAATCTGCCAATAGGAGCAGAAAAAACGGTGCCTTGCCTCTATAAAGCCAATGAGGTTATTCAGGTTTTTTCGGAAAACAATAAAGTAGCCTACCAAATTAAATCCGTCACCGACTCCTCTTTAATACTGTCCACCTTCCATCGGGGAGTACAATTAGACATGCAAATGCAGCGGGATACTCTTTTTAAATCAAAATGATTTAAGGGACTATCCGCACAAATATTGCCACTCACTCAATTCGACAACCGACTGATGTTGTAAATGGCCTGATAACAGGCTGATGATTTAACGCAGCCTGAATGGCGGCTTTCAGGTAATGTTCATTCGGTTCGGCTCGGTGGCGACCAAGTGCATAATACCAGTTATCAATAGCGCCCCGATACACAATTTTTCCGTCTGCAATCAGTTGAACTTCCGGCGTTACCACAGGTTTCAATTTTTTAAATAATTCGCGGTTGCCATCTCGAAATAAGGGGAAATTTGGGGCAAAATCGCGTTTAAATTGTTGTATATCCGGTGTTTTATCCCAGTGAGTAAAAACACCGGCAAAAGATACCGTAGGAAAATACTGTATTAATCCATTTAAAGTAAGCACTTGCTTTTGCGAAATAGGACAATCCGCAGCCAGCCAGACAACCACGATCATTGAATCGTCTTGGGTAGAATTGAAGGTAATAGTATTATCGGCCAAATCTGTGATTCTTACGCCAGATATTTTCGAGGTACAGGCATTTAATATTAAAATCGCAATAAAAGCACACAAAAGGCGGGCTTTAAACAAGCGATTTATCCCGTTAAATCGGTATAAGTATATTATTATCAATATTTTATTTGTGTTTCAGACTGCTTTGGCGGCGGACGGCCCCAACTAAGTAGGTAAATAGAAATAATCGTAGTTTTTAATTTCATTAATTACCTTATTATCAAGGGTTTGTGAGACTGTGGACTGCTGACTATTGACTGTGGACTACGTACTTACAATCCATCTCCGCTAAATTCTTTTTTACCCAAACGCATCATTACATACTCTTTATGGCTCCTTCCAATGGGTAATATCCTTTCTCCTATTTCTATCTCCGTAGCAGAAAATGATTCTATTTTTTCAACCGCTACCAGAAATGAGCGATGAATGCGCAAAAAATTGTCATTCCGAAGCATTTCTTCCAACTCGCCTAATTGATACCCGGTTGGATAGGACTTTATAGCAGTTCGGATAGTAACACTGTCTTTCAGACTTTCAACGTACAATATTTCATCTAAATGTATTTTTACCGACCGTTTGCTGACAGTAAAAAAATAAAACGGTCGTACCGGCTTCGTAAGGGCAACCGGATCCTGTACACGCACGGGAGAAAGTAGTTTTTGAGCAGCTTTAGTAAACCGGCTAAATTCAATAGGCTTTAGCAGATAGTCAACCACTTGCAGGTCAAATCCCTCTACTGCATATTCATGATAAGCAGAAGTAATAATTACCTTTGGCGGGCGGCGGAGTGTTTTCAAAAACTCTATTCCGCTTAATTTAGGAAGGTTAATATCCAAAAATAGCACGTCTACCGGATGCGTCCTAACTATTTCTAAAGCTGCCAATGCATCCGGGCACACGTGCGTCAGTTCTAAAAAGGGCGTTTGGCTGACGTATTCTGCCAAAATTTCCGCCGCAATAGGTTCGTCTTCAACAATAATACACTTCATGAGTACAGAATGGTTTTTTAATGATTTTATTTTAAGTAGCCATCAATAATTCGACAAATCCACTAAAAAAGTACTTTATTTCATGTTTGATCCATTACATAACGCTGAAATGAAGGCATATTTATAAAAAATCAAACGCATGGATGGTTGTTTCGCGGTTAAATTACTATCTTTGCAGAACGCAAAACATATCATTCTTGAAAACCCAATCCACTTTAGATATCGAAATCCTCTCCGCAGGAGCCGGCAGCGGCAAAACCTATACGCTAACTGCCCGGATGACCGATCTGCTGCGTAGCGGGGTGCGGCCCTCCGGTATTTTAGCCACCACTTTTACCCAAAAAGCAGCGGCAGAATTGCAGGATCGGGTGCGGGTACGCCTCTTAGAGGCTGGCATGACGGAGGCTGCTAATGAACTCAGCGGCGCGCTCATTGGCACTGTACACAGTATCGGCATTCGGCTGTTGCAGCGATTTGCTTTTGAAGCAGGGGTATCGCCGTTGGTGGAGGTCATTGCAGAAAGTGATAGCCAGCGATTATTTAATGAGTCGCTGGCGCAAGTGCTGACCGAACCTCGCATGGAAGCCATGACTTTATTGGCTGACCGGCTGGGCCTTACTAAAAAAAAGGACGGTGAACCCTACGACTGGAGAAGGTTAATCCGCAATCTGACCGATGTAGCGCGGGCCAATAATTTTTCAAAGGAAACCTTAGAAAAAAGCAAGCAATTATCCTGGAGTACTTTTCAAAAGATGCTCCCGCCCGCACAAAATACCGATTCCCTCACGTGGAATAATCGCTTGATTTCCGCTATTGACCAAACGGTGGCAGCGCTGGAAGCCAATGACACAGACACCACTAAAGTGACCCGTGAGGCGGCAGAAACGCTGAAAAGCATCCAAAATCAATTGAAATGGCGTGGTGAATTGTACTGGCACGAATGGGTAAAAATTGGCAAGATTACAGTGGGAACCAAAAGTAAAGACCTGCTGGAAAATTTGCAGGCATTGGTACAACAAAGCGACGAACACCAGGAATTTCAGGCAGATATACGAGCATTTATTTTTATGGTGTTTGATATCAGTATGGATGCCCTCGGTGAGTTTGCACAATACAAAAAGAAACGCGGCCTAATTGACTATACAGACATGGAAACTTATGTCAGTCGTCTCCTGCGCGTGGAAAGTGTACGGAAAACCTTGAGCCAGGAAATAGACCTGTTGTTAGTAGATGAGTTTCAAGATACTTCTCCCATTCAATTGGATATTTTCCTGCAACTAAGTCAATTAGCCAACCGCTCTATATGGGTAGGCGATCCCAAACAAAGTATTTACGGGTTTCGCGGAGCGGAGCCGGCGCTCATGCAGGCGATTATCCGTGCCAGCGGCGGTGTTCGGGAAGGAAATATTTTAAAAACCTCTTGGCGTAGCCGCGCCGATTTGGTGTACGCAGCCAACGCTATTTTTGCCAAAGCTTTTACCAATTTGCCCCATGAGCAAATTGTGTTAACTCCGCATTTTACCAAAGAAAAGGAGCAGGGAACAGCCGCACCCTTGGCCCTCCACCATTGGCATTTCAAATCGGAATTGGATGAGCGCAAACAACCCGGAAAGCCCTGGCTGGAAAATTGTATCGCCGATCAAGTGTGTACAGTTTTAAGGCAACAATGGCCCGTATTCACCAAAAAACGAGATGCCACACGTCCTGTTAGAGCCGGCGATATCGCCATTTTATGCCGTAATAATCGCGATTGTGCGGTAGTGGCCGAAGCGCTGCATCGAATGGGTCTAAAAGCCAGCATTTCGCGTAGCGGGTTGTTAGAAACACCAGAAATTCGGCTCGTTTTATCTGGTTTAAAATACTTGCTCACCCCTTCTGATGCCTTGAGTACTGCAGAAATTTTGGTGTTGAGCGGTAGTAAAACACTGGAGCAAGTAGTAAATGAGCGAATGGCTTCCCTCCATTATGCTGCTCCTTCTACCGCTATAGAAGTAGAAACTGTTATCCGATGGAGCGATGCTCCGCTGATGCATCAATTAGATAGTTTGCGCGCAAGAACGGTAGATTTGAGCGCTTCTGAAATACTCAACCTGATGTTGGATGAATTGGATATCCGTCGTATCATTGCCCGGCTCGGCCAAACGGAGCAACGATTAGACAACATAGAACGACTGCGCCGCTATGCGTTGGAATATGAATCTGCCTGTAGCCGCCTGCACAGTGCTGCTTCATTGGGCGGATTATTGCTATGGCTCAACCGCTTAGGGGAAACAACAGCCGATGAACAAGGCTCCGGAGAAAGCGAAGATGCCATAAAAGTACTAACGTATCATCGCAGTAAAGGATTGGAATATCCTGTTACGATCTGCCACAATTTAGACCAACCGTTAAAAGAGCAAATTTGGGGGTTTAATTTAGTGGCAGAAACACCTGAACCCAATTTAAACGACATTCTTGGGCAGCGTTGGCTGCGTTTCTGGGTAAACCCCTATGCCGATCAGTTTAAAAAAACTCGATTGGAAACCACCATGCTGGCAAGTGAAGAATGGTCTAAAGCCACCCGAACAGCCTTGGAGGAAGAAGCCCGGTTATTGTATGTGGGCCTCACTCGCGCACGCGACTATCTCATCTTCCCAACGGGAGCCCGTGGTACAGGCTGGCTCAATCGCGTTTTTAACCATGGCGATGAATCTATTCCCACGCTGGATGTTCACAGTGATGAGACACCCTTTTATCATCAGGGGCAAGTCATTCATTGTCATTCCGAAATACTTTTTAAACCAAAGGATTTTCCGGAACAACCTGCTGATGCGGTAGTAGTACCTTTTGCTGCACCACGTGTCGGACGAAACCCTGTCCCCCGCCCTACCCTGCTGATTGACCCGTCTGAAAATCTGCCAGTAGGTAATCAGGCTGTTTTGGGTGAACCAATTGCTTTTGGTACCTGGTTAGAATGGAAAACCGAATGCCCGCCGGAATTGATCAAGGCTGTACACGCATTTATGATTTCGGATTCGTCGGCAATGCCACTGACAGAACGGCTTGCTTCGGCGCAGCATCAATTGTTGTTGCGAGGTTGCGCTGATTATTTAGATGCTGAACAACTTTTACGACAATCCGATGCCTTTCAGCAGTGGATAAAACAAAACTGCTACGCTACTGTGCAGTACGCAAAATATCCGGTAGAAGGGTATTACAACCGGAGAATTATTAAAATGGAAGCCGATTTTCTGGTGGAAACACCCAGTGGTTATTCCCTGTTTCAATTTTCAGGTCCGGCGGATGGAATGAAAAAATGGAGAAACCAAGCCCAAAGTATGGCTCCGGGAATAGCATGGATGCGCTGGATAACTACACAAATGCAGCCGGATAAAAAAATTGAAACGTGGATTGTGTTTCCTTTTGAAGGGCAAATGGTAGTGGTAAGGTAGACTTTAGACACGAGACTTCAGACTTCAGACTTCAGACACAAGACTTCAGACTTCAGACACAAGACTTCAGACACAAGACTTCAGACTTCAGACACAAGACTTCAGACTTCAGACACAAGACTTCAGACTTCAGACACAAGACTTCAGAC
>Ga0209181_10000166_pt1 | contig 119748 bp, 94 predicted proteins | sample MAT05_FD_187208 | JGI IMG/M metagenome (GOLD analysis project Ga0209181, IMG submission 187208) | Freshwater microbial communities from Lake Fryxell liftoff mats and glacier meltwater in Antarctica - MAT-05 (SPAdes) (version 2) | ecosystem: Environmental > Aquatic > Freshwater > Ice > Liftoff...
CCAGCAGCGCGGCCTGCTCGCGGATGTGCGCGTCCGCGTCCCGGCGCTCCAGCTCTGACGCCGCGCGCGCCGCGAAGATCTTGAGCGTCGCCGTGACGAAGTCCACATGCTGCAGCGGCTCGCGAAACAACGCGCTCAGCATGCCCAGATGCCGACCTGTCGAGCTGGTAAGGCGCAAACCCACCTGTCCCTCCGGCTTTAGGCGCTGCATGATTGGTGACTGAGGATACTGCTCCCACACCCGTTGCCGTACGACTTGCGAGTCCTTGGTGAGAGCAAATTCGCTCGGCGATCCTCGAATGACGAACTCGCCATTCGCCACGACTTGCCCCTCGACGACCAAGCCAACGTTACGGGCCGTCGGCGGCTCTCCAGGAAGCAACTGCAACATCTGACCGGCCTGCGCTCCCAACGCCGATGTCATGCTCAGCACAAGCTGTTCGAAGAACGCCGTGCCGGTGGCGAGCGACACGCCCGCAGCTACCGTGGCCACCGCTGATTGGAGACGGCGTCTCTCCAGCTGCGCGCGCAGGTTGCCGATGCCGAACGCCACATCATCGGCCATTTGCTGAAGCAGCGCGAGCTCCTCGGCGCTCGTGTGTTTCACCGCGGAGGTGTACAGCCCCAGCAGCCCGAATGTGCGCGTCGTATCGCGCAAGGGTAGAACGATGACCCCGCGATAGCCGCGCCGTCGTGCGGGCTCGAGCCAGGGCGCGAAGCCAGGGTCCTGTTCGGCATCTTCGCACACCACGGGTTGGCCCGTACGAATCACCTGGCCCGCCGGGCCGATGCCAGGCACTTCGGCCTCATTCCAACTGACTTTGATCTCCGAGAGATAGCCGTCTTCCGTACCCGCGTGGCCCATCGGTGTGATGGAGCGCGCCGCATCGTTCTGCGCGTATCCCACCCACGCCATGCGGTAGCCGCCGTTCTCCACGGCGACCTTGCAGATCTGCACGAGCAGCTCCTGTTCGTCCTCGGCCCGGATAAGCGCCTCGTTGCAGTTGCTCAGCATCTGCAGCGCCCGATTGATGCGCGAGATCTCGAGCTCCGCGAGCTTGAGGTCGTGCACATCGGTGTTGGTGCCGAACCATTTGACCAGTGCGCCGTTCGCGTCTTTGATTGGAACACCACGAATAAGCCACCATCGGTACAGACCATCCGAACGTCGCAGCCGGCATTCGAGCGTATAGACACTGACCGTGGCGATCGCATGCTGCCAGGCCGCCAGCGCGCGCGCCTGATCGTCCGGATGGAATGGCGTGTGCCATCCGAAGCCCCGAGTCGAATCCGGTGTGAGGCCCGTGTAGTCGTACCATTTCTGGTTGTAATACACGTTCCAGCCGTCCGGTAGCGCCGTCCAGACGATCTGGGGCATCGCCTCCGCGAGAGACCGGAACTCGTCGAGGCTCTCCTGCAGCGCTTTCGCGCCGCGCCGCGATTCCGTGATATCGGTGACGATACCAGTCAGTCGGATTACCCTCCCGGCGGCATCGCGGACCTGGAACCCGCGCCCGCGCACCCAGCCCATCTGGCCATCGGGCCTGGCAATGCGATACTCTACGTCGACACTGGGCGTATCGCGGGTGAGCGCATCAAAGGCGATCCGGACACGCTCGCGGTCTTCGGCAACGATGAAATCAGTCCAGTGCTGCGGATTGGCGTAGAGAGTGTCCGCGGAAACGCCCCACATCCGCTCGAAGCCCGGACTGAGGTACAGCACCTCCCGCATGTCAGCCGAACGAATCCAGAACACATCGGTGATGTTGTTGGCGAGCAGGTGGAAATTGTCGGTACTCTCCCGCAAAGCATTTTCCGTCGCCTTGCGCTCGGTGATGACGATCCCCGACGGGACGAGGAAGACGACGTGACCGGCCTCGTCCCGCAGCGGTTGCAACGAGAAGTCGATGTCGATCGGACTGCCGTCCGCCGCACGCAGCCGCGCGTCGTACCGTGACGCCTCGCCGTGCGCCGCGCGCGCGATCGTTTCGCGCAGACGCGCCTGCTCCGCCGAAGAGTAAGCCCACAAACCGAGGTCCTCGAAGGGCGTGCCGACGACGTCGTCCAGCTGCAACCCGGCCGCCTCAAGCCCCGACCGATTCGCTTCCACGATGACGCCCTCCAGCGTCAGTAACCCCACGAACATGCTAGGGCCGACGCCATCGATGAGATCGCGCAGCCGCTTGTGGCTTCGCTGCAGCTCGGCTTGCGCCTCCCGAAGCTCCCGCACCGACACCACCTCATCGGTGACGTCCACGCCGTGGGCGACCATAGCATAGGCACCGTCGGCCTCGCGCATCCGCTGGTAGACGAAGTTGATGTAGCGCGTCTCGAGGGGCGCACCGGGCTCGCGGGCGAGGTCGATGGGTATGTGCCGTCCCTCGAAGGGCTCGCCCGTCTCGCGCACGCGGTCCAGCAGGTCGATGAACCCCTGCTCGCGCACCTCGGGGAGCGCCTCGGCGACGGTCTTCCCGATGACGTCGCGGTGCCCGATGAGCCGCTGGTACGCGGGATTGGCGAGCACGAAAGTGTGGTCCGGATCGCGCCCCATGGCGAGGAAGGCGGGCGCGTGCTCAAAGATGGCTGACAGGCGCGTGTGGTCCGTCTCCAGCGACGCCTTCAGCGCCACGCGCTCGCGTTCGGGGAGCATGCGCTGGGTGGTTTCCTGGCACACCACGAGCACCCCAGCAATGGTGCCGCTTTCCGTGAAGACGGGGCTGTAGCCGTAGGTCCGCCAACCGTCGTCGAGCTGTCCGTCGCGGTCGATGGGGACGTACTGGTGCTCGTGCCGGGTGGCCACGCCCGTGCGCAGGACGACGTGAATCTCGGGTCCGATCGCGTCCCAGGTGTCAGTCCAGAAGCTGGGGCCCGAAGCGCCGAGTGCCCGCGGATGGCGTCCGTCGTCGCCGAGGCTGGGGCGATAGGCATCGTTGTAAAACTGGATCAGCTCTGGGCCCCAATAGAGGAACATGGGGCTGCGAGCGGTGATCAGGTTCCGGACCGTGACCGTGAGGCACGGTGGCCAGCTGTCGACCGCACCGAGCGGACTGGACGCCCAGTCGAACGCGCGGCACAGCCTCGCCATCTCGGTCTCGCCCGGAAAGGTTAGATCGACGGCGGTGCGCGGGTCAGTTGATGTGGCCATTCTCGATGCTCATACCCCTCGTCGGGGTGGAGAGGTTCTAGGCGCATGAGTCATGCGCTCACCCGGAAGCTACGTTCGTGGTCAGGACGCTGCACGAGCGGTGAGTGGCGCGGCGCCGGCGCGATGAATAGCCTGCGCGCATGACGATTGCGCCGATTACCTATTGGAACCGCCGAGCCGGCCGACTCGAGCAGGAGTTGGTGTACGGCGAGGGCGCCTTGCGCTGGATGTACGAGACCAGGCTGGGGCGGACGCTCGCCGAAGGGCTGCTCTCGCGGCGATAGGTTAGTGCGCTCTACGGCGCGTTGCAGGACACACGGTGGAGCGCGAGCAAGGTCGCGCCATTCGTTCGGCAGTGCGGCGCCATGGATCGCCTCGATCCGGCGCAGCGGTTTCCGGTCAAGGGCATCGCGCTCTCCGCGGCGGAGCTGGTCGGCGACGCTGCGCTCGCTGCGCCCTTTGAGCGTGGGCCGGCATTCATCGCGCGACTTTGTCCTGTGGACTATCACCGCTTCCACTTCCCCGACGGCGGACGCATCACGCGACGGGCGTTCGGCGTGACGTCGTTTGATTTGCCGACGTTTTCGGTGGTCGGATTTGTGCTGCTCGGTATGACATTGTTGGCGTCGTGGTTGCCAGCGCGGCGGGCGATGTCGGTCGATCCGAATACGGCGATGCGGGACAGCTGATTTCTGCGGACTTCGGCGCCAATCCGGGATTCGTCCACTGCGTTAAACGGAAACATGCGGATGCGGCAGATTGGGCGGATCAAGCCGTGACGGCAGGATGACAAGGGATGCGACGCATAGCGCGGCCAACGTTTATCGTTTTTTTTGGATTGGCTGCGCCGCATGCGGCCAATCCCTCGCGACAGGCACGCAGTTATTCGAAAGAATCATTTCGTTTCTTCGCTCGGACGCCTCTGCCCACACGGAGAAAATCCGCCCAAATCCGCTGCATCCGCAAGTTTCCGCTTAACGCAGTTGGCAGTTAGCAGTTGGCAGTTCAACACAACCCGCTACCCAACCCGCCGCCGGAACGAAGAAGCGCCGAGTGCAACGGCACTCGGCGCTTCTTTCATGCGTCAGGCGTGCGCCAGACTTACGGCACAATCACGCGCCCACCCGTTCCCGTGGAGTCCTTCCGGCTCGCGAGATGATCTGCCATCTGCAACCGCGGAATGCCGTTCTTCATCCACTCCGGCGCCGGCTTGCCTTGCAGGTAATGATCAAACCACTCGCCCATGCGCTGCGCGTAGTCCTTCTGGTTGGCCGGACGCGCGAGTCCGTGATTCTCACCCACGTACTCCAGCAGGACTACTTCCTTGTTGAGCTGGCGTAACGTGTTGAAGTGCGTGATGCCCTGATTGAAATCAACAGCGCCGTCCTTGTCGTTGTGCAGCAGAATGAGCGGCGTCTGTTGCTTCTTGGCATGGAACGCCGGCGAATTGCGAATGTAGGCGTCGTAGTTGTCAATGAAGTTGCCCTTGAAACGACCCTGGCTGCTTTCAAAGATGGCCTGATTCGTTCCGCCCGTGTTCCAGTAGATGGAGCTGTACATGCTGACCATGTCCGTCAGCGCGGCACCGGCAATGGCCGACTTGAAGATGTTGGTTTGGGTAACCAGGAACGCGGTCTGGTAGCCGCCCCATGAGTGGCCCCACAGTCCGACGTTCGTGGCGTCAACAAAACCTGTCGCAATCGCGGCTTTCACGGCCGGTACTACGCACCACACGGCCGACATGCCCGGATCGTTGGTTTTGTACACGATGTCCGGATCGAACACGATGTACCCGTTGCTGGTGTACATGCGCGCATTGGGCGTTTGAGTTTCGCTGGGATTCACAAAGCCGTTCTTGTTCTGCGACCGTTTCTCGTAAATCGTCACGAGCATCGGATACTTCTTTTTCGGGTCGAAGTTGGCGGGCAGGTACATGGCCCCCTGCAACTTGTCGCCCTTGTCGCTGGTGTAGTTGATCAACCGTGTGCCGCTGGACCAGGCCAGTTCCTTCATCTGCGGGTTCACATCGGTGAGCTGCGTGGCGTCCTTGAAGTCGCCGGCCGAGGCCCAGTAGTTGGGAAAGTCGACAAATGTCTGCTGCGTGAACACAAACTTTTCCGCGTCGCGCGCCTTTTGAATGCCGTAGCGCGCGTCTTCGAACAGAATGGTCTTGGCGCCGGTGGTGTTCGGATCGACGCGGGACACCCCTTCTTTCTTGGTCCATTCGCCATACGTGCCGATGTACATCGGCTTGGACAAATCGACGCCCGTTGCGGCTCCACCCCCGCCGCCACGCCCACCGCGACCACCGCCGCCCGCAACCGGCGATTCCTCGCTCCAGTTGTACAACTGGCGATATCGCACCTGGTTCTTGCGTCCGTCCACCGTGAGGTTCACGGCCGGTTGTCCGGCGGCAACGGGCACCTTCCAGATATCCCAGTTATCCGAGAGTAGTACGGCCGATCCATCTTTCGTCCAGCCACGGGCCGGGACCGGCAAGGGCCAGATGTTGTTGTGATCATCTTCGGTGTTCACAAACGACACCGGCGCTTTCCGTGAAACGTTGACGCTGTCAAACGTTGCGAGATCGAGCACCCAATAGTGACCGTCGCTGCCGAAGAACAGTGCCTTTTTGCCATCGGGAGACGCCTGCCCAATACCGTTCGTGCTGGGGCGTTTCTTCCACAGCAACTTGCGGGCACCCGTCTTGAGGTCCACTACATACACGTCGCTGTAGTTGCGGCCGGACGACAGCGCTTGCTGCGCGTACGGCTTGTTATCGCTGGAGTACGCAAACTTGTCGCTGGCGATGATATTGACGTTGCGCAGCGAATCGTCGGTCAGACGCAAGAACTTATTGTCAGCGAATCGATACCCGACCAGATAGTTGAACGCGCGGTCAGCCGCTTCCTGGACAATTTGCTGCGACTGCAAGCGTTCATCTTTCGGGTGCCACAAAATCAGCGACGGCGTGGAATCGGCTGCACCACCGCGCCCTCCGGCGCCCGGCGTGATGTTGCCGCCCATGCCCGGGGCGCCCGGTGTAACGAGGGGATTGCCACGACCCGCCACCGTGCGCTTCGGCATTTCACGTATGCCGAAAAACGCCATCGACATGTCGGCGGAGTAACGCGGGGCCCGCTCGGAGGCGAGTTTGAAATTGCTCGGGAAATCCGTGCGACCTTCGGGCGTGAACGTCAGGCTGGTCGCCGCGCCGTTCGGGCCAATGCCGCGAAATACTTTGAGGGTAAACACGGTATCGCGCACACCACCGACGTTGGTGACCCGTCCCTTCATGACAGAAATGGCGCGCGAACTGTCGCTCCACGCGAGATGGCGATACAACACGTCTTCGCTTTCCAACGCCTTGATGGCGCCGGTGTTCATGTTGCGAAGCTGGATCACGTTCCCGAACTGATCCGTGTTGTCCATCGTGTACGCGAGCCAGTCGCCGGTTTCGTTAAAGTCATACTGGCCAACCTGGCCCATGTTCTGCCGTTCGCCGGTGGCGAGGTTGTACAGCATCAGATCGGCGTTTCCACCCGCTGCGCCACCGGCCGCGCCGAACAGATCAACTGGTCCACCACGTCCACCACCGCCACCACCGCCACCGGCGGCGGCGCCGCCGGCCTGCATCACCACCCACGTGGGCTTGTCGTCGCTATTGAAACTGAAGCGGCGAATGCCGTTGAATTCCTTTTTCTCGCCCGAGCCCAGGTTCAGAAGGACCAGACGGCTCGCATTGGCCGCTGGCGCCGCCGCACTATCGGGGGCACCACCTGCTCGACCACCGCCAGCTGCGCCGCCCCGCCCACCTCGGCCCGCTGCACCAGTGGCTGGCCGGTTTGGCGTAATGAGGTAGCCCATCCACTTGGAGTCGCCCGACATTTGAATGGAGCCGCCGGTTGCGCCAACAGGGATGCGCGTTTCGACCGCCCCCTTCTCCGTTGAGCGCAGCACCATTGTCAAGTCGGATTCGGTGGCCCCAATGGTGTAGGCGAACCATTTTCCGTCATTCGACAGCGCATTCTGCCGAATGGAATTCCAGTTCTTGATATCCGTGGGTGTAATGGGCCGCCCCGTTCCACCGCCAATCGCTGCGCGCGAGACGGTTTGCATGGGGGTCCCGGAATTCTGGGCGACCAGTTGGGGAGCGACGAATGCTCCGGCGAGCGACAAACCGTACCAGCGTGACAACCTGGGCATGGGACTCACAATTCTGGGGAGTCGGGAGGGAGTTGGTGACTTTATACGATACTGCCAACCGCCCGGTCGAGCGAGGGGGCGGCGTCCTCCAGTAATTGACTGCGCCGCCTTCAATTCCAGTTTTCGGGAACCTGGCGGGCTTTCGCCGAGTACGATAGGAGAATCGTCTGCCCGAAAAGATCCGCTTTTTTCGGTCGCGCGGTTGCCGATGTCCACCTTGGCGGGCGAAGTCTGCTTCGTTTGCCGAAGGCGCTAAGCGTTCCGTTGAGGAACGACAGGCGCCTTTTTTTGTTTCCCGAAATTGGAGCTTTTAATGAAGTTCAGAACCCCCCGGCGCCACCTCAGGCGCGCCGCTTTGTCAGTCACCGTTGGCGCAAGCCTTCTGAGCGCGAAAGACGCGGCCGCTCAGGGCATCTCGTACACCCTTGCTCCAGCGGGCGCCTCGCTGGCATGGGATCGGGACCTCGGACTCAAGAATCACTCGTTGTACGGAGCGCAGGGCTCGATCGATTTCGAGCGTCTGGTTTCGTTGCAGGGCTACTATCTGACCAACGATCGCATTAACTCTGCGGTCGATCGTCTGGGTTTAACCGGGTCGCTGGCCACACAACTCACGAATCAGCGCCTGCGCATGCGCTCCATGGGCGCGAACGTGATTTGGAAATTCTGGCAGGGTGGCGTGGCACCGTTTATCAAAACCGGTGGCGGCATTGTGGAAATTCGGCCCGATTCGGGACGATTGACCAAACAGATTGCGCTCAATGCCGGCGGCGGAATCAGATTCGGCGCTAACGCACCAATCTTTCTCGACATCTTCGCCGAAGACATGATGTTGCGGGTGGATCGCTACGCCCTGTTCAATCCGGGCGCGACCTCGCTACCGGCCGACCCCGATGCGAAGAAGCTGCGGCATAATCTGTTGGTGGGTGCCGCGATTGGTGTTCCACTTGGCCTCAACACCAACGACCGCGAACGCAATCAGGCAGGCAGTGTGCAATGGGGGCTGAGTGGCGCATCGCTGACGCTTGAACCGTTTGCGGGCCGCTTGCAGTTTGACAAGAAGTCGACGGCCACTCCGGGCGCGACGGCGCTGCGCGACCAGGAATTGGCTGGCGTGCGCGCGGGCATCGATCTGGGACGGTATGTGGGCGTGCGCGGCTTCTACTGGCGCGGAACGGACAATGATTTCAAGCGCCTCGAATCGCTGCAGAGCTGGGGCGGCGAATTGCAGTTTCGGTTGAACTCGTCACCGGGCCTGACGCCGTTTCTGTTGGCCGGCGCGGCGCAGCTTGATTTCAAAGCCGATGACACCACGTCGGTGGCGCAACGGTCCGAAGACAAGTTGAGCCTGTTGCTTGGCGGGGGCGTCGCGTTGCCCCTTGGTGAACGGTTTGCCCTGAATGTTACGGCACGCGACTACGTGTTTGGTCAAGGCAATGGGACGGACAGCGTGTCCTCGCCCTCTGACTTGCGCCACAACTGGATGTTCACGGTTGGGTTGCGCGTGAGTGTTGCGGGCAAATCCGGATCGAACGCCGCCGACCGGGCGATTGACGAAAATCGTCGTTTACAGATGAAGTTGCGTGACGACTCGTTGCGGTATCTCGCGGGCGTTCGCCGGAGCGAGATGGTGAGCGATTCCGTCATCATCGTGAATGGACGCGCAGTTCGCGTCATGACTGCCGACACGGGTCGACGGGTTGCCACTCGCACCGATAGCCTGCGCACGGACAGCATTCGTCGCGCGTCACCGGGCGTCATCACAATTCCCGTTCCCACCGTCGGCGAGGTGTACGTGCGTTACGGTCCACCGCAAGGCATGGGCGCCATGCCGATGCCTCCGCAGACGGCCGCTGACTCGGCCCGCATGGCCACAATGATGGCCGCGATGACAGGCGCCGAGCGTGATGCCAATTTGAAGCGGCAGATTGACTCGTTGGTGGCCATTCGCGTGAACGAACTGACCGCCAACCTGCGCGCACCGGCGCCGACGACCATCGTCATGCCGTCACAAAACCCGACCGTCGTGGCACCGGCTGCGCAACCGGTCGTGGTCGAACGCACCAACAATCCCTATAGCGTAATTGGAGACGACACGCGCGGTGGGTTGATGGTGTACAGCGGCGTCACGGTGAATGATGCCGCGCAGCTTTCGATAGGCGCGCGCTTCGACCTCGGCCCTATTGGCAAGCTCAATTCGGCGGTTCACTTTGCGCCGGAAATTGCGTTTGGCGCGGGTTCAGGCGGACGGTCCACCATGCTCGTTGCAAACTTGCAATACATGTTCCGCAAGATGCGACTTGGTACCGAGCGCACCATTCAGCCGCACATTGTCGGCGGGTTGGGCGTGTTAAACTTCAGCGATCGCGTTGGTTCGCGTGACGGCCTGGAAGGCGTTATCAATCTTGGCTACGGCGCCTCGGTGCCACTCATGAAAAACACGAACAACCGCTCGGCGCCGGTACTGACCGTCGAGCATCAGGGCATTGACTTCTTCCAGCTCAACCGGTTGCTGGTGGGACTGTCCTGGCGGATGTAGTTCGGCAGCACGCCGCATCGTGTTCACACGGGCCGTGCGGTTCAGTTATCCGCCGTATCGCTCCGTCCGGATGTGTGGTGGTGGAAGGCCAGCCTGCACCAGCGCGTTGGCAACGGTGCCAACAAAACTGTTGTTGCCGCACACAAAGCCCGTGTGCGGCACCTCGGCTTCCCCAGCGAGTATTTGTTGCACCAACTCGGCGTCCAGCCGGCGCGTGAAGTCTTCCCGGCGTGATGTGTGGTGCAACGAGGCATCGCACGTAATGCTGTAGACAACGCGCAATCCGGTTTGTGTATGTTCGTGTTGCTGCAACTCCTCGCGAAATATCACGTCATTCCATGTGCGCGCCGAATACACCAGCGTGACGTGGGGCGCAATGTCCACGTCAATCAGGTCGGCCGTTGGGACAGTGGTCGAATACCCGTCCACCGAATGGGCCAGCGCATGCGCGGTGGGCGACGCCAGCCCTGCATCTTTCAGAATATCGTCCACCAGCACGCCTTCCCACATGGTGTCGAGTTTGCTCCAGGTGGTCACGCCGTGAATGTCGCAGGTCATCAGGGTGCGGGGCAGCGCGGTGAACGCCTCCCAGCTCCACTGCTTCACTGGGCGCACGCCCGATTTCAGCGTAAACTTCCACTCGGCCAGCGCGACGCGCGGAGTGGGTCCGGCGGACCGCACCGGAAAATCAAACACTTCGTGTTGGCCGGGCGGAATGCGATGCGCATTCGCGGGCGCCGGTCGTCGACCAAAAAATCCGCGGGTGACCACTGGGGAACCAAAACGTTGACGGGAGCTTCACGCTGAATGTACGCCACCTGCACATTCTGTCATCGCGCGCTTGGCCGCAATGAATCGTTGGAGGTATTTCCCGTTGGGCGCCGGTTGGCATTTGATGCCGACAAGGGGCGCCTGTGGGTGGTCTGCACCGCCTGCCATCAATGGAATTTGACGCCGTTGGAGGAGCGGTGGGAGGCCATTGAAGGTGCCGAGCGGTTGTTCAGGGCATCGAAGCTGCGGCAAAGTACCGACAACATTGGACTCGCCACAGTTGGCGACGGAACTGAACTCATTCGCATTGGCAAACCACAGCGTCCGGAAATGGCCGCGTGGCGATACGGCCGGAATTTCGTGCGTCGGTGGAAGGGCATGGCTATCGGGGCGGGCGTCGGAGCCGCGGCCGTGGCCGCAAGCGCGCTGGTGGTTCCGCCTGCGGCCCTGATCGCCCTCGCGTCGGCAGCCGTTGGTTTTGGAGCCCTTGGCGGACAGATGATCCGCATGGGCGGGAAAGTCGCGTTTGTGGGACGCTACCTTCTGGATAACGAACAGCAGTACGTCTTGGTCTCTCCAAAAATGTTGAGTGACGTTCGATTGATCGAACATGCCGGCGAATGGGCGCTGCGTGTGCCATACTTGTCCCGGCGTCCGAATGTTGAGCGTCGATGGAGTGATGTGGTTGACCTCGGGGGTATGGGACATGTCACCATTCGCGGACAGGAGGCCGACAATGCGGCGCGACAGCTGCTCCCGTTGATCAATGGCTTTGGCGCGCGACCTTCTGTGGTGAGTTCAGCGGCCACGCTGGCCAGCACCTGGAGCAATGCGTCCGAGGGGTTTGCATACAGTCTTGCTCGCGCGCGTGAGGTCCACGCCAAACAGCTCTACGGCGATTTGGGTTCACTCAGCTATTTGCCACCGGCCATGCGATTGGCCTTGGAGATGTCCCTGCACGAAGAGCAGGAACAACGCGCGCTGGCGGGTGAGTTGGCCGAACTGGAGCGCACGTGGCGGGAGGCCGAGATTGTAGCGGGGATTGCCGACGACCTGTTGACGCCGGCATCGGTGTTGAACAGGGTGAACCAATTGAAGGGCCGAAGCTGATTGGGTCGAGGCGTTCCAAGGGGTGCGGCGACCGCTTGTAGCGTTCGCGCCGCCACGGTGGGATGAGTCGAAGGACACTGGGCGTTCGACGTCGTAACACGATTGGTCCATTGGTAACGTATTTTCTGTGCACAGCCAATTCGGCAATGACGGGCCGGCACTTACACGCGTTCACGGACGTTGGTGCCTCGCCCTCACTCTTCCCAATGCGACTTTCTCTGGCGGCCCGCCTCTCGGGTCTGATGTCGCTGGCTTTTCTCGCGGCCACGGCCGTTGTTGTGCTGGTGCTCGTCCATGTGCGCGACCTTGTGCGCGATCAGGAGCGCATGATGTCCCACGACGTCCATGCCGAGCTCGCAGCACGTGAGGCGCAGGTCGCGTTCAAGATTCAGGTGCAGGAGTGGAAGAACGTCTTGCTGCGCGGACGTGATAACGCGGCGCTGAGCAAGTACCGCACCGCGTTTATCGCGGAGGGCAATCGTGTGATCGCGTTGACGGATACTCTGGCGGGCCTCATCAGCGACACCGTGGCGCTGAGACGGTGTGGTTCAACGATGGCCTTGGACGGACGTTCACGCCGGTCTCATTCGGTGACGATAAGGGCACCGCATACGGCATCGACGTCGGCGACTTCGACAAGGACGGGCGGCCGGATATTGCGGTTGCCCGATCGGCAGCACCCAATGCACTCTATTTTGCTTCCGGGTCGGTGTTGCGGTGCAACGTTGCCGCGGCTACGAGGCGTTGAGCCAACCTCGTGCCTGCGTATTTCGTCGCGATTTGCGACGGCGATCAGATATTCGCTTGGCAGAGCCGCGCTGCCAACTCCGCGCTGAGCCGCAGCGCCGTCGGCGTGGTTGCCAACCCACCAAGTGCCGTGCACCGATGCTCGCGTGGCATGCGTTCGGCTACGCGTCTGGCTGCGTCTACGACTTCGTCAAACGGGATCATCGCGTTAAATCCGGCGAGTGCCATGTTCGCGCACGACACCGCATTGCTGGCCGCAATGACATTTTTCCCCAGACACGGAATCTCCACGCGCGCGGCGACCGGATCGCAAATGAGTCCCAGCATGCTCTGCAGCGCCATTGACGCCGCGCCCGTCGCTTGCGACAGGTTGCCGCCACCGAGTGTCACCAGGGCAGCCGCCGCCATTGCTGCAGCGGCACCACCTTCCGCCTGACATCCGCCTACCTCCGCGGCAAACGTCCACGGTCCCGCGATGAAGACACCCATGAGTCCTGCCGCCAGCAGTGCGCGAGCCATTGCGTCTTCGCTTTGCCCCATTTCTTCCGCCACTGCAATGCAGGAGGCGGGAAGCGCCGCGCACGCACCAGCGGTCGGTGCCGCGACGATCACCCCCATCGAACTTTTCACTTCCATCAGGGCGGTGGTGTACAACACGGTGCGATTGAGCACGCCAGCATTCAGCAGCGCTCCACTGGCCATCTTTTCTGCGAACTTGCCGGATTGATGGCCCAGGAGGCGGTCGGAGTAATCCGTGCCGGCTACCCCCTCTGCAATCGAGCGCCGCAGGATGCGGACGATGTCGAGCATCATGTCCATGACGGCCTCGTGTGTCAGCGCGCCGCGGGTCATCTCGTACTGCACGGCGTAGCGCCACAGCGGAACCTCACGACCGGCATCGTACGCCATCAATTCGGTACACGTGGAGAACGGCAGCTGCGCATCAGGCTGCGACAGTACCGGCAATACCGGATTGAGCACGCGACCGGCAAACTCCACTCGCGCGCCGCCATCGAGAGAGACCGCCTGCCCGTCAATTTCCAGCACCTCGATCATCCCGCCACCGGTCGAGATGGCGATCATGGTGTGTCGTTCGTGCGCATTCGACAGGGTGAGTCGATACGTACTGGGATGCGGGTCGTGGCAATCGATGTATCGGATGGTCACCCGCGTGCCGGCGTCACGGAGGGCCGTTGGGGAATGCAGCAGGCGCTCGTCGGCCGCATCCCACCCCAGAAAGCCTCCGAACAATCCCATGTCCGAGCCTTGGCTCTGGTGGGTGGTCGGCAGCGAGCCGTTGGTGTCGAACTCGACAAGTACGTCAGTGATGTCCCCGCCCATCAGATCGCGCGCGAGGCGGCCAATTCGCAACGCCGCCGCACAGTGCGAGCTGGAGGCGCCGCGCATGACCGGACCAATGACGTCGTTAAAGATGCTCACAGTCATGTATGCACTCTGGTCGGCGTGAGTGAGAGGAAGCTGGTATCCAACAATTTAGTTGGCGGGCTTGCCCGGTTGTTGGGGTGCGCCATCCGTCGGTCTTGCGCTCGCGCAGTCGCGCGAGTTCTGTATCCGGCGTTCCGATGCCGACGAGTAACACAATTGAAACCGATGAAAGACGCCCACGCTACCGACTGCCCTCGCATGCCAGTGGCCAAGTGCATAAAATCCGGCATTGGTCCCTTCGCCACCTCCCGCGACACCGCTGTCAGCGATTGCAATGCCCGACACTGCTGGCGTTGGTGCAGCGCGCCGCAGACGCGCCTTCATTGCGGTCACCGCCCCCCTTGCAATAGCGGTTGCGGGATTCGCCGCGTGGAGCGCGTACAAACCCGCGCCGACACAGGGCAATCGCATTGCCGTTGCCTCAATAACGGTAACGGCATCTGCATCGGTACTGATCGATGCGGCGCAAACGGTTTCCGATGCACTGGCCGCTGCTGTTTCGGGCGTCGATGGTGTGCACATGGTCACGCGTGATGCAGTGGTGCGCGCCGAACTCGCCGACAAGGCGAACCTGCCATCGACGGCACTCGCATCCCGGCTGGGGGCGGACTTTATCGGAGGCGGCAAACTCGCAGCCCAGTGTGCTGATTCAATCAGCGTCACACCGCAGTTGCTCGATGGACGCGGAACGGTCATCCGGGCATTGCAAGGCACCACGTTGCCACGCGCAAATTTGCAAGGCGCCATGGCTCCGCTTGCTGATCGGGTGGCGGCCGCCATCACCATCATGACCAGCGAGACGTTTGGACAAGCCATGCTGCCACTGGCGATTCCGCCAACGCAGTCGGCGCTCCGGGCCGTCGAGCAAGGATTGCGTCTCGAAGCCGGTATTGCCTCAGCGCCAGTTGGTGAGGACAATTCATTCGTAGAACTCAAGCGTTTCGATATCGCAGTAAAAGAAGACGATGACTACCAGCAGGCCCGGTTGTGGTTTGCCAGCGCGGCGTCGCGACAGGTTCCAGCTTCCCGCAGCGCATCCGCCTGAGCATTCGTGTCTCCGATGGCCTTGAACATCGCCGCCGCCCGCAACCGCAGGGCGATGGAAGGCATCCGGTCACGTAGCGTCGGCAGCTTGTTGATGGCCGCCGCTTGCGTCATGAGGGCACGCGCACTGTCGGCCGTGGGTTGCGCAACCAGGCGATGAACTGGCGACGCAGCCAGCAAACGCAACATCATCAGAACGAATCGACTTTGGACACGATGCGCGCTGCACTGCGCCCCTTCATCTGCCTGGACATTTGCCGACTCTCGTACAGTTGGCTTGCTCGCGAACTGGTCACCCAATAACGTGTGCTTCACAGACCGGTTTGTCAAAGCATCGCCTCCGGGCCGTTCTCCGACGGCTGCGTGAGGTTCACCACCATCCGCATCGCGCCCTGGCACGTCGGCCACCAGGGCAGGTCAACCTCGAATGGACGTCTTCACACCTACCGCGCGAACGGCGTACTCCACTTCGGATGGGCGATGAACTGGTCGTCCGTAAGCGTCCGCAGGAACGCAACCAGCTGATTGCGCTGCGTCTGATTCAGTCCCAGCCGCTGCGGCTGCCCTCCTGGTCCCCGCAGGCGATTGTCGAGGCCGGGATTGTTCTGAATGCCCGCGTTGTAGAAGTCGACAACCTGTTCGAGCGTGCGAAAGCGGCCGTCGTGCATGTAGGGCGGGCGGACCGCGATATTCTTGAGCGACGGGGCCTTGAATCGACCATTCCCGGCACCGATGTCGGTAATGCTGGCATCAAGGCCCGTGTTGTGCACATCATCGCTGATGAACGCGTTGGTGCCGTGACAACGGGCGCAGCCTGCCGGACCGTTGTACAGCCCTTGTCCGGCCAGTTCATCGGGCGTAAACACGGCGGCAAAGTTTGGGGCGGCGTTGCCGACAAACGCCTGATCGAAACGAGAGCTGCTGGACACCATGGAGCGCACAAACTGCGCGAGCGCACGAGCAATGCGGTCGGTGGTGATATCGGGCGTGCCAAATGCGGCCTGAAAAAGTGCCGGGTAGTACGAGGCCACGCTGACCTTGCTCACCAGCGCCGGCAACGTCATACCCATCTCCGTTGCGTCCTCAATTGGCTGCAGCACCTGCGCTTCCAACGTCGCGGCGCGTTCATCCCAGAAGAAACGGCCGCGCTGATAGAATCGCGCGTTGGCCAACGCCATGCTGTGCCGGCCGGTGAGACCGCCGGCAAATCCGCGGCTCAAGCGCGCGGTGTCGCTAAAGGCAAACTGTTGCTGATGACACGACGCGCAGGAAACCCGATCGTTGGTGGAGAGGCGTCGATCATAGAACAGCACACGGCCAAGTGTCGCCCCCGCGTTGGTGATGGCATTCGTCGCTGGCGTATTGTCCGCCGCCAAGACCGATCCGCCGGGGCCATTCGGTGCCCCGTAGAACAGCGGAAGCGGCGATGTGGCGTCCGAGTAGCTGAACGTGGTGACGGGTAGTGTTGGCAGAACGAGGTCAGCGCTAAACAACACAATCGGAAACGCATTGGACGCGACGTTGCCGCTGGCGTCGGTCGCCACAATGGTGGTCGTGATCACGGCGGGTTGCGTCGGCACTCCTGCGATCACGCCGTTTGTCGCGGCCAAGCCAAACGCTGCCGGCGAAAATGAAACCGTGTAGGTCATCGCAGCACTGCTGCCATTTGTGAACGTGGTGCCATTCTTCGTAGCGTCATACGTGAACGACTGCCCGACCGTCGCCCCTTGCGGCATGTTGGCCAGGGCCAGCACAATTGGCGCACCCCCCTGCACGACGATGTTGAAGCCGTGCGTAGCACTGCGGCCGACGGCGTCCGTCGCGGTGATTGTCACAACGATGGTACCCGGCGCGAGTGGCGTTCCCGCAATGCGACCAAGCGTCGCAGAGAGTCCGGACAGCGCCGGGGAAAAGCGCACGCTGTAGGTGAGGCCCGTGCCGCGGGGATCGCTGAACGTGGTATTGTTGCGCGTTGGATCGAAGGTAAAGGCCACCCCGGCGGTTGCTGCCTGAGTGCCAACTGGTGTCACAACAGCGATCGATTCGGTGTTCGGCTGCGCGGTGGGAGACGTCTCGGTGCCGCTCTCGCCACTGCAGGCAGTGATGCCCCAGATGGCAAGACTCGCGATGAGATAGAGACCGTTCCGGTGCTGTGTTGTCGTCATGGGTCGAAAGCGGCAAGTGCGGAAGGCAGGGAGCTCCTCGCGTATGTGGCCACACGTCGTTGAGCGCCGTTCGTGACACAGGACACATCACGCCGTTCAATCCCTAGCTCGCGTTGGTCCGTGGCGCACCCTCAGTTTCCCCTCCCGGAAACACACGAATTTGTTTAGACGCTCGCGCGACAGGGGTGTTAAGAGACGACCAGTGGACGGCCCCCGTGATTTGACCCTGGTCGCAATTTTGCCGCAACCTGTCAATTTCTTAGCACCATTTCGGCTGTACGTCGCGTGCCGGTCCGGTTCTTTTCCTGCTGCCTCGGCAGCGTACGACTGGTCGCCCTCCTGACCATCTCTGGTATCGCCACAGTAACTGCATGACCGCCTCATCCAATCGCCACTCGCCGTTGATTGCGGCCGTGGTGACGTGTTTCTGCGTGGTGTTCGCGTTACCCACGTGGTCGTACGCGCAACCGCCCGACGTACGTGCAGCGCGTGACACCGCGCTGCCCCTGCCCGCGCGCATGCACTTTACACGCGAACTGCGGCTTGATGGCAACCTGTCCGATATCGCGTGGGCCAACGCGGACAGCATCACATCATTTACCCAACGCGACCCGCAGCAAGGTGCGCCCGGCAGCGAACGCACGGTGGTGCGATTTGTCGGTTCGCCCGACGGATTGTGGATTGGTGTGTGGGCCTATGACCGCCAACCCGCTGGTATTCGACGCACGCAACTCCGGCGGGATGCCGATCTCGGTTCGGACGATCACATCACCGTCATGTTGTCGCCCACGGCCGACAAACGCACGGGCTTTCTCTTCAGCATCAATCCCAACGGCGCGCTCACTGACGCCGAAGTGCTGAACTTCGAAAATGAGTCGCGCGAGTGGGATGGGGTGTGGGATGGTCGCGCGCACCTCACCGCAAGTGGCTGGCAGGCCGAAATCCTGATTCCGTGGCAAACCCTTCGATATCGACCAATTGTCGGCGACTCGGCCGCTGACACATGGGATATGAATGTGCGGCGATATATTCGCCGCAACAACGAATCGGTGTTGTGGGCGGCGTGGCGACGCACTGAAGGCATTCGATTGCTTGAGCGCGCGGGCGCGCTGGCGGGATTCCGCGGAGCAACCGCAATCATGCCCGCAGGGTTGCCGCGACGCGCGTTCGCAGAACTGCGGCCGTACGTGGTGGCTACGGGTGCCTTAAGCGAGCGTTCCGTGCAGGACGATGGGTCGTTGTTGGCCACCCGTAACGCCGGACTTCGCGGCACGGGCGGACTCGATGCGAAATTGGCGCCGGCTCCAACCCTCACACTCGATCTCACGGCCAACGCCGATTTTGCGCAGGCCGAGGTCGATCGACAGGTGGTGAATCTCACTCGCTTTCCGTTGTTCTTTCCCGAGCAGCGTCCGTTTTTCACAGAAGGCGCTGGCATTTTTGGCTTCGGTCGGCAGCAGCGCGCGCAAATGTTTTACAGTCGTCGCATTGGATTGGGCGCGGGCGGCACCCCGATTCCGCTGCAGGCAGGCGCCCGCATGACCGGACGATTGGGTGGACAACAACTGGGGTTGCTGCTGACACACACCGGGGGTGATACACCGGCAACGGCGGCAGTGGGCCGCGTCAAACGCGACATCCTGGGCCGCGGGTACGTTGGCGCGATGTCCACGTTGTCCGCTCCCAGAGGTGGGCCGCACAGTGCGGCGGGTGGTGTGGACATCAACCTGCCGTACACCGTGAAAGATCAGAACATTGTATTGTTCGGCGATGTGGCCATAGACGGCGGCGCAACATCGGGCGACCCGTTTTATGCGCGCGTCGTGGCCGACTTTCCAAATGATGTGGCTGATATTGCGTTGCGGCTTGAGCGTATCGGAGCGGGCTACAAGCCCGACCTGGGATTTGTGCAACAACGCGGCATTACCCGGGTTGGCTGGCAAACAGAACTCACGCCGCGGCCGTCATCGCTGGGCGCGCTGGGCAACGCGTTGCTCGCGATGCATGTGCGCCAGCTCAAGTTGAATGTGTTAAGCGGCGAGCTGGTGCGCACCATGGGCACACCCGGCGCGTTGGCTGGGCTGAACAACGGCAATCTCAGCACAACGCCGTTCGGTCTGGAGTTCGACAGCGGTGATGAAATTTCTGTCGCTCTCAAGCGCCAGTATGATGCACCCGATGAAGACTTCGAGTTATTTGACGGCGCCATGGTCACGAGCGGTCGCTACGCCTGGAACCGGGCCGAGGTGGAGTATCAGGGTTCGTCGGCGCGGCGGGTTGGCGTTGACGTTACGGTTTCACGCGGCGGATTTTACACAGGGCGTTCCACTGAAGTTGAGCTGTCTGTTCGCGGACGGTTTGCTCCGCACGTGAACCTCAGCGCCGATCTTGACGAGTCGCGAGTGTCACTCACTACCCTCGACGCCACCCGTCGTTTCACGGCCCGTTCAGCGCGCCTGCGCCTGGACTTTGCAAGCAGTCCACGGCTGAATGCAACGTTGTTCACGCAATGGGATAACGAGTCGAATCGCGGCGCGGTGAATGCGCGAGTGCGATGGACGTCATCGCCGGGATCGGATTTGTACATGGTGTGGACCAGTCAATGGCCCACCGATTTGGAGCGTGGCATTCCGTGGCGCACACCAACGCGGGGAACGCTGGTGATGAAATACGTCAGATACTTGCGCCTGTAGGGCAACGGAAACGTTGGGCAACGAAACGTCATGAATTCCGGCGTCCGTGTGGACGGCGCTGCCGTTGCCGTGGTTGGGTCACTCCCCCCGCAACGTCACCGCCGGATCGACCCGCGCCGCCCGGCGCGCCGGCAACCAGCACGCCAGCAACGCCACCGCCCCCAGCAGCAGCGGCACCCCAAGCATCGTCGCCGGGTCGCTTGGGCCAATGTTGTACAATCGCGATTGCACAAATTTCCCGGCCGCCATCGCGCCCGCCACGCCAATGATCAGCGCGATGGTCACGACTTCCAGTCCGCTTCGCATTATCAGACTGAGCACCTGCGTCGTGCGCGCGCCCAACGCCATGCGGATGCCCATTTCGCGCGAGCGCAGTTGCACCGCGAAACTCATCACACCGTACACGCCAATAGTGCCAAGCAGCAGGGCCAGCAACGCGAACGCGCTGATGATGCTGACGGATACCCGCGTCGATGACAGGTCTCGATCGACCAGTGATTGCAGGGAGCGCACCTTCCAGATGGGCTGATCACGGTCGACCGACCAGATGGCGTCGTGCAGCGCCCGGCTCATCGCATTCGGATCGCCCGCGGTGCGCATGACCACACTCGTGAAGATGCCGATGTTCTGCTCATGGGAAGCGTACAGCTGTGGCTGCGTTTCCTCGGTCAGGGTGTACTGCTTGATCGCGCCGACCACCCCCACAATACGAACGGTCAACGCTGGTTGCAGTTGCAGACGCACTGTTTTTCCAACCGCGGTCTCCCCCGGCCAGGCTTTGTCGGCGAATATCTTGTTGACAATCGCGACGGGTTCGCTTCCCATCACATCATCGGCCTGAAAGTCTCGGCCAGCCAACACCGGAATTTGCATGGTGCGGAAATACTGATTGCTGATTGTTGTGAAAAGTGAACGTGGCGCCTTGTCAGGCGCTATGTCGGTCTGCCCTTGCGCAAGATACGGCACATTGTCGTAGTTGCCGCTAAGCGGCACCGCGCCCACGTAGGCGGCACTGACCACGCCGGGAGCAGCGCGCAGTCGCTCCAGTGCCGTACGCATGAATTGCCGAATTTTCAGATTGTCATCGTACTTCACCGCGGGCAGGCGAAACTCGGCGGTCAGCACCTGTTCGGCATTGAAACCCGTCTCAATACGCTGCAGCGATTGCATGGACCGGGTAAACAATCCCGCAACGGCCAGCAACACCACACAAAGGGCAAGTTCGGAAATGACCAGCACGTTGCGCACATTGAACCGGCCGGTGGACGTAGTATCGGTACGCATGCGCAACGCACCCTGCAAGTTTGTGCGCGTGCCCGAGAACGCCGCCGGCGCACCGAACAACACGCCGGTCAACAACGCCAGCGCAAACGAAAAGGCCAGCACACGCGAGTCCGGTTCAAGCGCTCCGAGTATGGGCACATTACCCGGCATGACGCGTACGAGAAATTTTATGCCGAACTGACCGATGATGACACCCAATACGCCACCCGCCACTGCCAGCATCAAACTCTCAACGAGTGTCTGCGCCACCAGGCGTGTGCGATTGGCACCCATCGCGGCGCGAATGGACATTTCCCGCTGTCGGGTGCTGGCCCGCACCAACTGCAGGTTGGCAATGTTCACACAGGCGATGAGCAGCACCGCGACCACGGCGCCAAACAACACCATCAGGGTAAAGCGCGCACCGCCCACCATACTTTCACGCATGTCGCTCACCGCGACGGTCTCTTTCAGGTTACCGCCGTGATACTCGGCCGCCAGTTGTGCCATGATTGCGGCAAGATCCTTCTGACCATCCGCAACCGTGAACCCGGGCTTGAGTCGCCCAACACCAAACACGGTGGGGCTGTTCCGATCAAACCATCCGCGGCTCGGTGCCGAGGAGATGGGCAGCCACAGGTCACTGGGGGTGGGGTCCTGGAACGACGCGACGGTCACACCGATAACGGTATGCGGCCGTCCGTTCAACATGAGCTTTTGCCCGATGATGTCGGCGCGACCCCCATAACGCGCCTGCCAGGTAGCATACGAGAGCACCACAACCTGCTCGCCGGCGCCAATGCGTGTTTCCTCTTCGGTGAAGGTGCGACCAAGCACGGTGGTTGCGCCCAACAGCGCAAGCGCACTGGCGCTGACAAAGTTGCCGATCACGCGGTCAGGCCGATCACCACCAGTGAGATTCACGCTTTGCGTGCGCGCAATGCCAATATCCTGAAACGTTCGATTGCGCGCTCGCAAATCCAGCAGGTCAGGCGCAGACACCAAGTGCTGTTTCGACGTTTCGTTCGCGCCCCGGATGTACACCAGTTGATCGGGATTCGGATACGGCAGCGACTGCAGTAACACCGCGTTGATGAGGGTGAAGACGGCGCTGTTGCCACCAATTCCCAGTGCAAGCGTAATAAGCGCAACGGCGGTAAACGCCGGTCGGCGCGCGAACCCACGCAGTGCATACTTGATGTCCTGCAGGAAGGCCTCCATGCTGAAGCTCCGAAAAGTTTTGACGAGCAATACATCGGATGTGCGGCTGCGCAGCGGCCGCGGCGCGTCATGACGCATTGAGGCAGCCAGGCTGACCAACGCGTCGCGCGTCAGTGTGGCTGCCACTCCAAATGCGCCAAACGGATTGCCGGCATTGCGCGAGTCGCGCCGCGCATCATCGATGAAGCGCGCCATCTCATCGGCATACTCCTCGCGCAACTCGCGCGGATAACAGCGCGCGAGCAATCGCGATAGCCGGGTCGGACGAGGATGGTCGCTCATGCCGTGCCTTCTGCCAACGGCGCACCAAGCAGCTGTTTGCGACGCGCCACATTCATGACCGCAGTCAGGCGGGCCAGTTCGAGCGTTAACACCTGTCGGCCAAACGGGGTCAGCCGGTAGTAGCGCCGGCGCTCGTCGCCATCGGCTTTGGGACGCCCGGTCACCTCCTCCAGCAGGTCGGAGTCGGTCATCCGGAGAATCGAGCCGTACAAGGTGCCCGGCCCCATCCGCACCTGGCCGTCGCTCATGGCCTCAACCTCCTGAGCAATGGCGTAGCCGTGCCGCTCGCCGTCGGCCAGCACCAGCAGGATATGCAGGACTGCCGGGGTCAGCGGCAGCAGCGATTCGGGTGATTTCTTGGACATGGCTCCCTGGTTACATCCGTTGCGGATATATACTACATCCGTTACGGTAGTACGGCAACCGGAGTTTCACCTGTGATAAACGGCCCGATTTGGGAGAATTGGGGTAACATTATGAAGTCGTTCCCGGCCCCAACTCCCTTGCAGCATTGGCCGGCAAACAGCCCTTCACTACCAAAAGAAACACATGGAAACGTCAAATCCCGCGCTGCGGTCTGGCTCGCTCGAGCGATTCGGCAGGCAGGTCGCTGGCGAAGCCGCTATGACTGTAAACGGCACCGCGACCAAAACGCTGGTGCTGCTTGTTGTAACCGCCTTTGCCGCGGGCGTCGTCTGGCGCTCCGACCCGACGCAATGGCGTGCCGCGATGATGATTGGCTTCATTGGCGGCCTCGTCATGGCCTTGGCAACCACTTTCAAACCCACTTGGTCACCCATTACTGCGCCGCTGTATGCGGTGCTGGAAGGTATGGCGCTTGGCGCGGTTTCTGCGATTTACAACGTGAGTTATCGTGGCGTCCCGATGATGGCGGTCGGGGCCACCATGGTCACGGCCATCTTGATGTTTGCGCTGTACCGGTCACGTATCATCACCGTGACCGATCGCATGCGAAACGTCGCCGTCGTCGCACTGCTTGGCCTTATGGGCACGTACTTGCTGCAATTCGTTCTGGGCTTTTTCGGGATGCAAATTCCAGCGATTAACGGAAGCGGTGTCATCGGCATCGGATTCAGCCTGCTCGCCACCGGTTTGGCCGCGTTCTTCCTGTTGCTCGACATGGACCAGGTCGAGAAAATGGCGAAGGCCGGATTGCCGAAAGGCATGGAGTGGTACGGCGCGTTCTCGTTTCTCGTGACGCTGGTGTGGTTGTATCTCGAGATGCTGCGGCTCCTTAGCAAGTTGAATCGGCGATAGCCCCTGATGGCTGTGCCAGAGAACGCCGTCGCCGAAAGGTGGCGGCGTTTTTTTGTGCGTCGGTTTGGACTGAGTAGCATTGTTGGGCGAATGCCCAAACTCTCTCAGCAGCCAGCATCCGAAAACGTTACGTTCCCCCGAAGCAACAATCCTCGACCGCGGCCGCACCCTGCCTCCCCCGAAACGATGTCCAAACACACCACCATATTCATCAGCACCGTCGCGCTCGCTGTCTCCGCCACGCTATCCGGCGCCCAGGAACCCGTCGACCGCGCCATGGTCGCACGCATTGTGGCCGAGGGCACCGACCAGTCGAAGGTGGGCGAAACGTTCAATCATTTTGTGAACGTCATTGGTGCGCGACTGGCCGGCTCGCGCGCGCACAAACAGGCGGCCGAATACGCGCGCACAAAGTTGAGCGGGTGGGGCATGAAGAACGCACATCTGGAGCCGTTCCCGTTTGGACGTGGATGGGAACTGCAGCAGTTCACTCTGGAGATGACAGCGCCCCGCTACTTCCCGCTCACCGGATTTCCGGAAGCGTGGACACCGAGCACGAAAGGCGTGGTGAACGCGCCTGCCGTCTACCTCGGCGAAAGCACAGCGGCCGAAATTGAAGCGATGGGTGACAAACTCAAGGGTGCGATTGTGCTCGCACAAAAGCCGCAACTCACGTTCGTTCGCAAGGACCGACTGCAACCGGCGACGAGTGTCGAGGCGGTTCGCAGCGGCGCGCCAGCGGCTGAGCGAAGCGAGTACACAACGCCACTGCGCACCATGGAGCCCCTCCTGCGCAAGTACGGAGCCGCCGCCGTCATTCGAACAGGGCAAGGTGAACACGGCACGTATTTTGTGCAGGGCGGACAACGCACCACCGCGCCTGATGCAACGCCCAGCGTAATTATTGTGGCCGAGCAGTACAACATGATGGTGAATGCCATCAAGGGTGGATTGCCCGTGCAGTTACGACTCGCGCTGCAAACCCGCTTTGATAACGCAGACACCAACAGTTACAACGTCATCGCGGAAATTCCGGGCGTCGACCCGGTCCTTGGCAACGAAGTGGTGCTGATGGGCGCGCACCTCGACTCGTGGCATACGGCTACCGGCGCCACCGACAATGCCGATGCGGTTTCGGCGGCCATGGAAGCGATGCGCATTTTGCAGGCGCTCGGCGTCAAGCCGCGCCGCACCATTCGCATTGGCATCTGGAGTGGCGAAGAACAGGGACTGCTTGGCTCGGCCGCGTATGCCACGAACAACTTTGGCGGGCCAGCGAACAAGGCAGCGTTCGACAATTTGTCCGTCTACCTGAATGACGATCCGGGTACGGGCCCAACGTACGGTTGGTACATGGAGAACAACGAACCGGCGAAAGTGATTTTTGATACCTGGCTTGAAGCGCTAAAGCCGCAGGGCACGATCAAGAACGTCATCGGTCCGATTGGTAGCACTGATCACCTGAGCTTCACGCGTCTCGGATTGCCGGGGTTCAGCGCCATCAAGGAGTACACCGGGTACGACGTGCGCGAGCACCACACGAACGCCGATTTCGCTGAGCGCGTGAGTGAGGCCGGGCTCAAGCAGAGTGCCATTGTCCTTGCGACCTTCGCGTATCATGCGGCCATGCGGAACGAGAAGATTCCGCGCATGCCTGCGCCGGCCTCTCGGTAACGGCCATGGCGGGAACGGCCGTGGCGGTAGCGGCCGTGGCGGTAGCGGCCGTGGCGGTAACCGCCGTGTGCCACGCTCGACCGACGTTGCCAATGGTGTGCGGGCCCTGCCCGCTAAAACTTCCATCGCCGAACCAGGAACAGGCCGAACGCATTTGATCGCTTTGGTTTCTGCGGGTCGAGCGATGGTTCGAGCAGAAAGTAACGCGGCTGCAACGTCGACTCGAGACTCAACCCACGCCTGTTGAATCGATGCTCCACGCGAAAGCCCGGCGGCGCATCGCCCTGCAATTGCAATCCTACAAAGGTCGAAGTGGAGAAATATTTTCCATACTCAAACAGCGTGCCCCGCAGGAACGACCCATATTGATCACTGCCAAATTCAGCCGGAACGTTTGCAGTCGTAATGTTGAACACGTCCGCGCCCAGTGAACGGGCGCCCGTACCTTCCAGCTCGTTAACGGCCACACCCAGCACCACGCTCGTCAATTGTTTGGTTGCGAGGGCCGCACTGGTTCCGACCAGGCCTCCCCCGGCCGTACTTCCCGAAATACTGGAGCCACCACCCTGCAACAACGAACCACTCGAATTACCGAATGCCAGATAGCTGAGCAGGTCGCTTTGCGGAATTGGCGGTTGTGCATCGCTCTCCAGCGTCAGACGCGGCCGCAACATGGTGCCGCCAATGAGAATGCGAATTTTCAGCGCTTCCGAACCCTGGTTTTTAATTTCGTAATCCCCAACAAACTGCAGCAGCGGATTGAGCTGCTGCGTGCCGATGAATGTCGCCGATCCGCGTTTTAACTGGAAGCGTTTGCTGAGGAATTCGTATTCGCCGCGGTCCGTGCTGACGACTCCATCAAGCGTCAGCGTGCCGCGCCGACGGTCAATATTGATGCGCAGGTCGCCATCGCTGAACACTTCGATATTGGCTTCGGTTGAACGCACCCATGTGTCGCGATCGACCGCGAGTGTGAGGTCCATGCGCAGATTATTTACCAGCGGCGACGGGCGCCCGACAATCTCGTCGAATCCGCCTGCGGTGTCTGCTACTGCCAGAATTGCCGGGTCACCAAAGCTGATCTGCTCGCGCGTATCGGCTTTGGGAATATAGAGCACGCCCTCTCGCACGCGTGCGCGTCCGCTCACCACAACGCCGTCGAACGGGCCTTTCACCTCAATGTTGGCATCGGCAACCACGCTTCCCTGCTCGTTGTCCAACACGCGAGCCTTGTCCGAAACAATGCGCAGGTTGAAACTCGGTTCGGCAATCTTCGCAATGCCAATAACACCCGTGATGCTCAGGCGCCCACCACTCCGCGCGCTGATTGAATCAATGACCAGCGAGTCGCCGCGCACGTGTACCGAACCATTCAGCGCGGTCAGCTTCACGCCAAGATCGGTGGCGCGCATTTCTGCGTTGGCGAGTACGAGGTCGCCGGTGATATCCGGGTCTCTGATGGGTCCGCGCAGCGAGGCGTTTCCGACGGCGAATCCCCTGGTTTCGCTTACCACATCCGTGAACTTCGCAACGAGGTCCAGTGGCAGGCTATCGGCTTTCAGGTCAATGGACGAAGGTTCATCAAGCAAGCGGGAACCCGTTACTCCGCTCGTTGCCAGATTGATCGGTACCATGCCATTGGCCACGGCAATTGTCCGACCGTCGTAGAGGGCATCCGCCTGTGCCACCAGTTTTAATCGATCGTAGTTGAACGTCGTGCGAATATCCGGGACTATTGTGCCCCCATACGTGGCGTTGGCAACACTGGCATCGCCCGCGATGACGGGTGCGACGCTGGTTCCGTCAATGCGTGCATTCACAGAAAACAGTCCACGAATGGCCAGGTCACTCTGCAGCAATCCCATCAAGTCGCCAACTTCGAAGTTGTTCACGCGAAGCGTCAGGTCGGCCGCGCCTTCGGACGGAACTTTTCCGTCGACGAAAATGCGGCCACCTTTGCCATTGGTCAGTTCAAGTTTTTCGACTTCAATGCCAGGCTGGCCCCACAGCACGGAACCGGGTTGCGTTGATACCCAGCGCGTGGTATCAAACCGAAAACGCAGATCTTCGAAACGTAATTCCTTGCGATCGGGGTACACTGCGTATGCGGCGTTCATGGCATAGTCGCGTTGCGTGTTCTGGAACACGCTGACTCGCGCCATTCCACCAGGCTTCCGGTACGTGCCCTGTGCGTTTACGCTGTCCAGCAGGAATCCGGCGGCACTCAGGGAATCGGCGACGGCGGTGACATCAATCAAAGCACTGTCCGTGAGCATTCCCGACGCCTTGTACTGCGCGCGCGCGTTCTGTACCGTGCTGCCAAGCGCAACAAGGCCTGAAGCGCGCAGCGTTCCCTCTGCATCAAATCCGTCTAAACCGCCCGTGATGGTGCCTTGAATAAGTCCCGAACCGGCCAGAGAGTCGCGCCGCAACACAGGGGGCGTATCAATCGCCACGGGGGTGGCCTGCGGCGCGACGCCGGCGGCACGCGCGACCGCAAGCCTTTGTGTGATGCGAGCGGAATCGGCGCGCAGCAGGGCGAGACGTTCTGCCACCGGTCCGGGACGCGGCGTGACGAGCGACGTATCAAATGGCAGATACCGCGCCAGCTTACCCACGGAGTCAATTTGCACTCGGTAGTGCAGCGTGCCACTCGCAACGTTCGACATTGCAAACTGACCCGTGACGTCGGCGCCAGCACCGGGTACGCGCACGGCAAAGGTGTCTATCGTTGCCATTCCACTGGCGATGCGCAGGCGGATGCGAGAGGAATCGACTGCCAACGTGTCGATGGTCGACGTGCTGACGAACGCGTCCAGATCGGATTGCATGGTTTCCGGTTCGAAGCCCCGACCTCGTGCCGCCAATACAGCGCTCAACGACATACGCGGCGCTTTTTCCGTGACCACATTGGCGTTGAACAGCACGGTGGTCATGTCAAGCGCGTAACCGATTTCTTTACTGTCAACATCCAGACGGCCCACCGCTGCAAAGCTGCCGCCGTCGGAGGTGCGCAACGTGGAATTGACGGCGAGATCGCGTAGCGTGCCTGCCAGTCGAATTGGGCCCGTCACGTGACCGCGTAGTCCTGCCTCTGGTGCAAACTTGCCGACCGTCACGAGCGAAAGTGGCTCGGCATTTGCGTTGAGGGCGATGAACATCACGTCTCCAAGTCGAACGGCACCTGTACCCGTGAAGCGCGAGCGTTCGCCCGCTTCCAGGTGTGTCAAATCGAGGCGCGTAGCGGTGAGTCGCGTATCGGTGGCGCCATTCAGTGTAGCCGTGCCGCTCACCGTGCCACCCAGCGGAAAGTCTTTGAATGTGATACGAATGAGGTCGACCTGAACAGGGGTGAAGGTGACACGCAAATTGCGCGCGCGCAACACGCCGTTCGCCGTGCCAATTTCACCAATAGCCAGTACTCGGTTCGCGCCCGATCGTGTGTCGTTGAACGTCACGTCGCCGTCTACCTGCATGGCCGTCAACGCACCATCAATCTTCGCGCGACCACCTAATGTCCCGTGGCGCGGCACGTCGATGGCCGGAACCAATTGTTCGATGAGCGCCGTTGAAATGCCCGAGAAGGTCAAGTTTGTCTGGTGGAGTTCCAGGGTATCGGCCACGGTCAGGCCCAGTGCACCACGTGCGGTAGCGGTACCCGTCTGCAGGTCGAGCTCGCGGAACAGATACTGTTGTTTTTTCCCGACCCAGTTGAGTGCCAGGTCGAACGCGGCCACGCCTTCGGCGGGCAAGGCCGGATACAGGAAGCGAACGGCGTCTAACGCTACGGGTTTGGCCACCACATGAAGCGTCATGTCGCCGTTGTCCAGCGTGTATCGTCCCGTGATGGCAAGCTGCGACGCCGGCAGTTGCAACTCGGGAGCCTTGAACCATACCGAATCTGAATCGATTTCGAATTCGCCGCGCACCTGTTGCACCACGGCGGCCGGCGGGGCAAACGCCAACGCAATCATACGCAGGCTGTCTACGACGAAAAATTGAGTCCGGTGGTCGGGATGCGTAATCCGGGCCAACGGCAATTTGCCAAAGATCTGCCGGAATTCCTGGACCAACTGATACCCACCATCAACGGCGATTACTTTGGTGCGACTGCTACGGTCGAGGGCCGCCACAATCGCGCTGTCGCGCACGCGCGCAGACACCGAATCGGGTGGAGACCACGGTACCCGCACCGTGAGGTGACCGTTGATGACACGCACATCGTGAAACACCACCCAGTCGCCAAACTGCACACCAGCTGTGTCGGTCGGCGCCGCGAGTGAATCGGTGGGGAAAATTCGTTCGTAGTTCCAGAACTCGCCCGACCGGCGGTCCAACACAATGTCGGGTTCGACAAACACCACGCCAGACAAGTCAATTTTGCGGGAGAGGAAGGGACGAATGGCGTAGCCGGTGCGAATCTCCTTCGCGCGCACAAACGGAGCGCCCGCGCTGTCGGTGATCGTGACATCCCGCAAGGTGAGGCCGCGCAGCAGATTCCCGTCGATCGCCCCGATTGTGACCACACCGTGCGCCACACCGTTCAGTGCCGCCACGGCGCGCGTGCGCAGTTGTTCGCGGCCCCAGTTGCTATTGGTAATGGCAAATACCGCAACCAGCGCCAGCACAACCAACGTGGCGACCAGTCCGGCCACGATCTTGAGAAATCGTCGCATCAGTAAGCCTCACCGATGGAAAGATGAAGCGTCAGGCGATTCGTGATCCTGTTCACAAAACTCTGCTTGGACAGCGGTCCGGGATACAGACGGCATCCGGGCGATGGGGCCGTCGCGCCGCATCCTGCACCGCCGGTTAAATCGACCAGCCGCAACACACCGTTGCTGTCGCGTACTTCAGTGATCACGGGTATCCAGGCTTTCAACGTGGGGCGAATGCCGAGATCGACACGAATGGGTCCAACGGGTGACTTGTAGCGCACTCCGAACCCAGGAGTCAGTGCCGCCTTGCGTTTCGCGATCGTGGTCACCGCAGGGTTGCCGAGGACTGCGCCGTCAACGAATACGGCGGCGACGACGGAACCGGTGATGGGAATACGCAGCTCAAGTCCGCCCTCCAGCAGCGTCGTACCGCCCAGTGGACGCGTTTGAAAATCTGCATCGCGCAGTCCCGCCAAACACTCGGGCGATGGCGCGGTCACGGAACACGGGGTGCGCTCGGTGTCGGTGCCCAGAAACACGCCCTGCTCCAGTGTGGACGCGGCAATGGTCAGCACACGAGGCCCGAGCTGATTCTCGCCAAACCCGCGCACGCTCTGCGAGCCGCCCGCATAAAAACGTTTGCGCGGGTGCAAGATTTCCAGGGTGTTCCCTACGGCGCCTTCGCCCACGGCTCCAGCGGTGCTTGACAGTGGATCTACCCAACCAGCGCGCACGTGTGCAGCCGCGACAGTGTTTCGGAATCCTATCTTGCGGTACACGGACGCTTCGACGGTCGCGCGGTTGTATCGGAAATCGGACGCGGTGAATCTGGATGCGTGTTCGAATTCTGCGCGCGCCAACACCCCACGCGTCGGCGAGAAGGGAATGTCCGTACGATCGATGGAAAGTGTGAAGGCCAGCGGCGACAGACGCTGCGCTCCCCGCAGCGCATCGATGGTGGCGTTGTCACAGACGCCATAGTTGACGCAGAAGTACACATCCCCCGCCTCGACCCGGGCCACTTCAAATTGGTAACGCGCGCTCAGCGGAACGCGATTGGCCAGCGTCCGTGTGAAGGTGGCGTTGCCCCCATATCCCCGATCAACGAGCACACCAGGCGAACTGCGACGACTGGTAAACAGCCCGGCGCTGATCGTATTGCGAGGCGACCTGAACCAACGTTGCGTCAGGCCAAGGTTCGCCTGGTAATTGGGCGCATAGTACCGACCGAAATCCTTGCCCGGCACAATGTTCGCAATGTCGGTAAAGGCTTTGCTTTGCGTCAACTGGTGCGCCAGCAGATTGCCGATGGTGACGGTTGCATCCAGACGCAGCGGACGGCCCATGAGATAGTTGTGCGTGAACGCTCCTTCAGCTTGCACAAAATCGGCCGTGGTAAAACCAAAACTCGTGCGTGCTTCCCGAAAGGGGGCCTCCACCACGCGCACAACCAGTCCCTTGGTACTGTCGGCCAACACCGATGCATCACGAGCGGCGGTATCGATCACGGCGCGCCGAAACAGGGCCGATTCGTACAGAGCGCGCTGGCTATTCGAAATACGCGACAACCGGAAGATGTCGCCCGGTTCGACCACGAGTGATTTGCGAATGGTCTCTTCGCTCACACGATCGTTGCCTTCAACCCGAATACTGCTGATGGTAACCTGCTTCCCGGGATCCACCTGAATGTCGGCGACCGCGCGGCGCGTTGAATCATTCACGGTGGTGGTGAGTTTCAGCACGGCATCCACGTAGCCGCGTTCCCAGATGCGTTCGCGCAGACGCGTCACGCTCGAGTCGAGCGCCAGCAAGTTGAGCGGCTCCCCAACGCGTGGACGGACCTGCCGGACGGTGTCCCCTATCGCAAGCGTGCGCCCAATACCTTCCACGGCGACGCTGTCCACGACGGTTGGTGAGCCTTCGTGAACCGCCATGGTGATACGCACCTTGTTGTCACGCATTTTCAGAACGCTCGTATCAACCGTCGCGTCACGGTATCCCCGGCGAAAATAGAACACCAGGAGACGCACGACATCACGTTTGAATTCGTCTTCGTCCAACAGGGTGCGTTCGTAAATCGCCCGCCACCGGAGCCCCGGCGCACACAGGAATTGGTAAATGAGCGCCTTGCAGCCAGACTGCCTGGTTCCCAGCGCGCCCCGCAGCTCCTGTTTACTCACCTGCCGGACGCCGGTGAATTTGAGCTCGACTACTTCGGGTGGGCTGGAAGCTTCACGCTGGTCATTCCGCGCATTCTGAGCACGCACGACACGGGCGGCCGGAACGATCGTGAACAGGCAAGCAAGGACCATGGTCCGGCGCACCGTTGTGCCGACGCGAATCACCAGCCAGCCCGCACGCGGCAGCGGTTCGCGCTCGCGGTTTTCGAAAGTGCCACCCGCATGAACCTGACCGCCCGGCAAACGTGTAAAAAACGCGCGTTTGACGCGACGGTCTGTTGTCACGTGCGCGTTACATGGTACGCTGGCAACGGAGTGGGCGTTCCGACTTCAGGCGCTTCGAAATTTGTGACATTTGCACTACGGTCCCTGGTTATTCGGGGGCGTTTCGCATGAAGTCCGCAAGGTGATGCAGCTTGCCGCGTAAATCTTCTCGCAGCTCGACCGCCATGGGTTGTTCATCCAGCGCCGTATCCATGCACCACACCCATTCGTCACGTTCGCGCGAGCCAATGGTGAATGGCATATGACGCATGCGGAGGCGCGGATGCCCGTACTTGTTCTCGTATACGGGAGGCCCGCCCGTCCAGCCGGTGAGATACAGGGACAGTTTCTCGCGCGACTGTTTGAGACTGGTCGCGTGCAACGCCCGCACGTGTACCGCTTCGGGTGCCGTATCCATCAGATCGTAAAAGCGGTCGACGAGCCGCCGAATGGCTTCGTCGCCGCCCATGAGTTCGTAGTGGGTCACTGCCGGACAAATCTAACCGCGAGGCTAAATGGTCCGGCAGGGTGTGCGGTCACACGCTCACACGGCGTCGGACCAACTGGTGAAGTTGAAATCCTTCACGCGAATGGCCGGCATGACCACGTCCCCGCCCAGCTCCGTACCGGCCAATCGTTCGGCGCGGCCCAGCGCGTCGAGGCTGTGCAGCATGAACAGCGGCGATGCGTCGTGCAGTCTTGTGGTTTTCGTGGTGCGTGATTGAAATGAAACCCGCGGCGTGCTTCCAACAGGTATCACGGTCAGGCCGTTCCTGGCCTCGACAAAGTAGCCGCGCCGCAATAGCGTCAGGGATCAAATGGGGACGTGAAGCATTGCGTGGTGTACATACAGATGCCCTCAGCCTTCCGATATGCGACTCTCCCTCCGGTTCATTCTCCCGCTGCTGGTCACCCTGGCTGCCTTCGCCTACGCGCTGGCGCCACTGGTTGACAAGTTGACGTTACAGTGGTTTGTGCGCGACCTCGACCTGCGTGCCAGCCTCATCGCGAATACGGTGCAGGAGCCGTTACGACCGCTGCTCGATGCGGGAAACAAGACACGCATTACACAGTTCCTGACGCGCCTGACGACGGATGAGCGATTGCACTCTGTCGGATACTGCACCGCGCAGGGCAAAGTGGTTGGGACCACGCCGTTGTTCCCCGAGAGCGTGGCGTGCGACAACCTGGAAGCGTACGCAACTCCAGCCGGTCGTCAATTGCAAACCGCCCTCGGCCGGTTGCATGTCGCCGTAGCGGCCATCACGCCAGACCGCACCATCGACAGCACGCCGAGCGCGATTGCCACTGGGTGGCTGGTGCTCGTGCACGATATGAGCTTTGTCGACCGACGCACGGCGGAAACGCGTGAGTATCTGTACTACCTGTTTGTCGGGCTGGCCCTGCTCGTATCACTGATCACCGTGGTCATTGCGCAGTTGAGCTGGCGTGGGTGGATGGCGGGGATGCGTGCGCTGATGCGTGGCGAAGGGCTGCTGCGTCCGGCGGGCAGCGATGATCCGCCAGAACTCCGACCGGTGGCGCGCGATTTGCGCAACTTGCTCCGCGACATCGAGTCGGCCTATTCCTCGCGCGAAGAAGAGCAGATGGTGTGGACGGCCGATGCGTTGCGTTCCCTGCTGCATACGGAGTTGCGCGATCAGGAAGTGATTGTCGTGTCAAATCGCGAACCGTACTTGCACGTACGCGACGGCACACACATTGAGGTCAAACGTCCAGCCAGCGGCGTGGTGACCGCGTTGGAACCCATCATGCGCGCATGCTCTGGTACGTGGATTGCACACGGATCGGGTTCGGGCGATCGCGAAGTGGTCGATCGCCATGATCACATTGGTGTCCCACCGGAAGCGCCGACATACCAACTGCGGCGGGTGTGGCTCTCTGAGGAAGAGGAAGCCGGCTACTACTACGGATTCTCCAACGAAGGGCTGTGGCCGTTGTGCCACATTGCGCATGTGCGACCAACCTTTCGGGCGTCCGACTGGGAGTCGTATCGCCAGGTGAATCAGCGCTTCGCTCGTGCCGTCGTGCAGGAAGCCAGGACAAAAGATCCCATTGTGCTCGTGCAGGATTATCATTTCGCCTTGCTTCCGCGCATGATTCGCGAACTGTTGCCCAATGCGACGATCATCACGTTCTGGCACATTCCGTGGCCCAATCCCGAATCGTTTGCCATTTGTCCATGGCGTGAGGAACTGTTGGATGGATTGCTGGGCAGCAGCATTCTGGGTTTCCACACGCAATCGCACGTCAACAATTTTGTTGACACGGTCGATCGCCTGCTTGAGGCGCGCGTAGATCGCGAGACGTTTTCGGTGTCCTACAAAGGCGAACCCACTGCGGTCAAACGGTATCCAATTTCCATCGAGTGGCCGGTGGCCCCCGCGTTGATGAACACATCCATCACGTACTGCCGGGCCTCTATTCGCCAACGCTACCACCTGCCGTCAACCCACGCGTTGGGTGTGGGTGTAGAGCGTCTTGACTACACCAAAGGTATTGAAGAGCGTTTCCGGGCGATCGAACGCATGCTGGAGCTGCATCCACAGTGGGTGGGGCGGTTCTCGTTCGTGCAAATTGCGGCGCCGTCCCGCTCAAGCATCGAGGAGTACCAGAGTTACCAGGACCGCGTGCGCAGTGTGGCCGAAGAGATTAACGCCCGTTTTGGTCGGTACGGCCCACCGCCAATTTTGCTGTGTATTGAACACCACGAACCGTCCAGCATTTACGAACACTACCGGGCGGCCGATCTCTGTTTTGTCAGTAGCCTGCACGATGGCATGAATCTGGTAGCCAAGGAATTTGTTGCCGCGCGGGATGATGAACGCGGGGTGCTGATTCTCAGCCGATTCACCGGCGCGGCGCGCGAACTGCCCGAAGCATTGATTGTGAATCCGTATGACGCGGAAGAGTGCGCCACGGCCATGAACATTGCGCTCAACATGCCCGAATCCGAGCAGCGTGACCGCATGCGCATCATGCGCGGGCTATTGCGCGACTTCAACGTGTTCCGCTGGGCCGGCCGCATGCTCATTGATGCATCAGGACTGCGCCGGCGCGACCGCTTGCGTGAGAAGGCCAGCGGAAAGGTGCCCGCGCGCTCGCGCGAGGTTGCATGAACGATCCCTTCGCGAAGGGCGTGCCGCCCACACCCGAGCATGATTGGGCCTGGTTCTTTGACATTGATGGCACGCTGACTCCTATTGCGTCATCGCCCGAGGCCGTGCGTATCGAACCGGCCATTGAACAATTGATCAACGCCATCCAGGCACAGTCCCAGGGCGCGGTGGCGCTGATCAGCGGCCGATCCATCCTGGACATCGACCGCCTGTTCCCCGATCGACAATTTGCTGCGGCCGGCCAACACGGCGCGGAGCGCCGGCATCCCAATGGCACGATCGAGCGCAAGGTGGTGGACGGGAGAAAACTCATTCTGATGCGAAAAGCACTGCGGGAGGTCGAACACCGTCACCCAGGGTTGCTGCTGGAAGACAAAGGCCTGTCCCTCGCGCTACACTACCGTCAAGCGCCCGAACTCGAAGCCCTCGTGCAATTCGAGGTGCGCGCATTGCTGATCGAAACGGGTAGCGGCTTTCTTATGCAGACCGGCAAATGTGTGGTGGAAATTCTCCCCGCAGGCAACACCAAAGGCACCGTGGTCAGCGAGTTTATGAGCGAAGCGCCCTTTCATGGCCGGCTCCCGGTCTTTGTCGGGGACGACGTGACCGACGAACACGCGTTTGCGACGGTGAATCAACTGGGAGGCATTTCCGTGAAAGTGGGCAAAGGGGCCACCCAGGCACGATACCGGCTCGCGGACGTCGCGGCCGTGAGAGCGTGGTTGAGCACTGTCCGCGATTTGCAAACGATGCACCACGCCGACTCCGGAGACGCGGCATGAACACGCTCGATCTGGGCTTGATTGGCAATGGCACCATGGCGTCGCTGATTGACGCGCGTGGCGAGGTGGTCTGGATGTGTACGCCGCGCGTTGATGGCGACCCCACCTTCTGTACGTTGCTCAACAGCGCGGAGGGCGACAGTGATTTCGGATTCTTCACCGTCGAACTGCTGAATCTGGAGCGCACAGAGCAGGAGTATCTGACGAACACACCCATCCTGGTGACGCGCCTGTACGATTTCGATGGCGGCTGCGTCGAGATTCATGATTTTCATCCGCGGTTTCAGCAGTTCGGCCGCATGTTCTGCCCCATGACGCTGGTGCGGCAAATTCGTCGGGTCAGCGGCGTTCCACGTATTCGGGTGCGGCTGCGCCCCGCGGCCGACAACGGCCGCGTGCGTCGCGCCATCACGTTTGGCAGCCATCACATTCGGTATGTCGATTCCCCAACAATACTACGCCTGACCACCAACGCTTCGATTACGGCAATCACCGACGAGCTGCCGTTCGTACTGGACGAATCGATCACCCTCATTCTCGGGCCAGACGAGACCATTCAGGATGGCGCGACCGACGTAGGACGCAAACTTTTCGAACAGACCGTGCAATTCTGGCGCGACTGGGTGCGCTCGCTCGCTATTCCGTTTGAATGGCAGGACGATGTGATTCGGGCGGCGATCACGCTGCAGCTCAACGCCGTCGAAGACACCGGCGCGATCATCGCGGCGGTCACCACATCCATTCCGGAAGCGCCTGACAGCGGCCGCAACTGGGATTACCGCTTCTGCTGGCTGCGCGACGGTTTCATGGTGGTGAATGCCCTCAACCGACTGGGCGCCACGCGGACGATGGAGCGCTACCTCCACTTTATTGTGAATATTGTGGCTGGTAGCGAGAGTGGGCGCTTGCAACCGGTGTATGCCACGGACGGGCGCGCGGCACTTATCGAGCGGGAAGTCCCAACATTGCGCGGCTATCGCAGCATGGGTCCCGTACGCATAGGCAATCAAGCCTACGAACAAGTTCAGCACGACGTGTATGGGTCGGCCATCCTCTCCGCCACGCATATCTTCTTTGATCAGCGGCTGGTTCATGGGGACGACGAAGCATTGTTTCGCCGGCTTGAACCGCTGGGCGAGCGCGCAATGCTGCTGTACGATCAGCCGGACGCCGGCATTTGGGAGTTTCGCGGCAGGCTCGAGCCGCACACATTCTCGGCGGTGATGTGCTGGGCCGCATGTGACCGGTTGGCGCGAATTGCGCGTCTGCTTCGACTTGACAGACGTGCGGCGTACTGGCGCGAGCATGCCGACACGATGCGACAGGACATCCTGCTGCGCGCGTGGAGCCCCAAACGCAACAGCTTTACCGCGACGCTAACGGGCGAGCGCATTGATGCGAGTTTATTGCTGCTGTACGAAGTGGGTTTCGTCGCGGCCGACGACCCGCGATTTGTGGGCACCGTCGAAGCGATCGAGCGTGAGTTGCTCAAAGGCGATTTCGTGTTTCGGTACTTCGAGGAGGACGACTTTGGCGCCCCAACGAATGCGTTTCTCGTCTGTACGTTCTGGTACGTGGGCGCGTTGGCCGTCATCGGCCGCCGCAGCGAAGCGCGCGTTGTGTTTGAGCGCCTGTTGGCGTTGCGCAATCGTCATGGCTTGCTGGCCGAGCATGTGAATCCCACGACGGGCGAGCAGTGGGGAAATTTTGTGCAGACCTACAGCATGGTCGGGCTCATTACGTGCGCCATTCGCTTGTCGCGGAGTTGGGATCAGGCGTTCTGAATCGAGTACGTCTCCGTGGGGCGGCCAATGGAATAATACTCGAAACCGAGCGCCTCCATTCTGACGGGATTATACAGGTTGCGACCATCGACGAGTATCGGCCGAGCCAGGAAGCCAATCATGCGTTCGAAGTTGGGATGGCGATATTCGTTCCAATCGGTCACAACCGCCAAGGCGTCAGCGTCCGTCAATGCCTCGTAGTTGGTGGCCGCAAGCGCAATGCGATTGCCAAAATGCCGGGAGGCCGCGGGCATCGCCACGGGATCATGCGCCACAACTTCCGCGCCAGCGGCCAGCAACTGTTCGATCAGATCAAGTGCCGGGGATTCGCGAAGATCGTCTGTTTGCGGCTTGAACGAAAGGCCCCACACCGCAACACGGGCACCGCGAAGCATACCGTTCAACGCCAGTGCAATGCGTTCAAACATGATGCTGCGCTGGCGATCATTGGCTTCTTCCACGGCTTGGACTACGCTGAGGGGTACGGCATGATCACTGGCCACGCGCAACAGGGCTTTGACATCCTTCGGAAAACACGAGCCGCCGTAGCCGGGGCCCGGAAACAGATACGCGGAACCGATTCGTGAGTCGCTCCCGATGCCGCGACGGACATTGTCAACGTCGGCGCCCACGCGCTCACAGAGCAGGGCAATTTCATTCATGAACGAAATACGCGTGGCCAACATGGCGTTGGCAGCGTACTTGGTCAGTTCGGCCGATTCGATATCCATGAACAATATCGGCTTACCGCGTCTGCCAAACGGCGCATACAATTCGGCGAGAATACTGCGCGCATAGTCACTCTCGGCGCCCAGCACAATGCGGTCGGGACGCATGAAGTCCGCCACCGCGTCACCTTCCTTCAGAAATTCCGGATTGCTGCAGACATGAAACGCAACGTTGGCGTATTGGGCCAGAATGGCGCCAATCTGACGGGCGGTGCCAACCGGCACGGTGGACTTGGTAATAACGACCGCCTCGCGCGTCAGATTACGCGCCACCGTTTCGGCAGCGGCCAGAATGTGCTGCAGGTCGGCGCTACCGTCTTCACCGGGTGGCGTGCCCACCGCCAGAAATACCACATCGGCCAAGGCGGACGCCGCCCCAACTTCTTCGGTAAATCGCAGACGTTTCTGTTCCTGATTTCGGCGAACCAGGTCTTCAAGTCCCGGTTCGTAAAATGGCAACTTGTTCTCCTGCAACCCGGCAATCTTGGCGGCGTCGATATCAGCACAAATGACGTCATTCCCGGTTTCAGCCAAACATGCGCCGACGACCAAACCGACGTAGCCAGTTCCGATGACGAGAATTTGCATGGGTGCGTGCCAGGATTAAGTGCGCCCAGCCAGCAATACGCTGGACGGCCTGCAGCGGACCAATCATAACTACCCGTCGTGTGTCACGCGGAGATCAGCGTCTGGTCACGACCTGCACGCGCGCCAGCTCGGCGCGCTGAGCGCCCCGACAGAACACGGACGCCCGCAGCCGTTACAACCACAACAGCAAACGTGACGTCGATGGCCCCAAACAGGAGTGCGGCGTAAACGTTTGGAGTGTTCGCGCTCCGATGGTGCGAGAGTCCCACAAAGGCCCCCTGCACAGCGGCGAAGGAAAAAATCATGACCAGTCGCACTCCGGCACGTCGGGGCATGATGCGTTGTGGTTCAGCGGCGCGAGCTTTCCATTGCCACAGCAACCGGCGTTTCGCAATGGTCCGCCACATCTGAAGTGCGGCGATCCCCAGACCGATTGTCAGCCAGCATTGGAGGGAGTCGTAAAGAGGCACCGGGCCTCCGAAGTGCGGCACAAGCTCACGTAACACCGGAAAAATGGGCACCATCCACCCCGAGTGGCCTCCGTGTGTCATGCCATCAAGCAAGAGGTGAGAGAGTCCGCCAATCCAGGCCGAAGTTGCGACGGACATCCACTGGCGCGCGGTGGCGGGTGCTTCAAGCGATGACAGGTCGTGCAGCCGCAACGCGGGCACCTCACCAACATAGGGCAACAATACCGGCACCAACACGCGTGTAATCAGCCAAACCAATGTCAGCGTGACCGGAATCGTAAACCACACCTGGGCTGCGAAGGTGTGACTGAAAATCCAGTCGTCTGTCATGCGCGCGATGAACTCCAGGTCTGGCGCCATACTTCCGATGCACAATCCCAAGCCGGAGAAAAGGTGTGGCCACCTCATCTTCAGGGGGAGGACGATGGCCTGATGTGAAAGGAGGGTGGCTGGCATGAGCTAACGCTTTCGCGTGTTGTGCATGGCGAGGGTCTCCAAGGCTGTTGGCAGGGTCGGAACGGTGGCCGCGCCCGGGCTTACTTGATGATAGAGACCGGCCGCGGTGAGTTCGTCTGCGAGTGCTTTCGGTAGGTCTGCGTAGCGCAAATCGGTTCGCTGATATCGATAGTAGCGTGCGTGATTTTCGAAATGTCGGTTGGGCGTGCCATAGGCGAGAAACATGGAGTACTTCTCGCCATCAACCGGCGTGCCCGTGTGCAGGACCCTGGGATCAAAAATCACGGCGTCCCCGGCGGCCGCCGAAATCCAGGTGGCACCGGGCGCTTCAGGAACTCTTCCGGTGATCAGACGGCGGACATGGCCCAACCAACTCGTTTTGCCTTCTGCCAGTGAACGGGACTGGATTGCGCGACGGTCCGACTTGTGATGCGAACCGGGAATCAGGCCAAGCCGAAACGCGGCGCCGGCGGCTTGCAGATAAACTCCCACTCGAACAATGCGATACGGCGCGTCGGCTTCATCCCAATCCGGACCCACCCCAAGCGACCGATTCGCCGAATCGCGATGCCAGTTGAACGAAGAGAATCCGACGTGCAGATCGGTATGTTGCAAGAAACACACGTTATTGCCCAAGAGGCTGCGCACGACCGAGAGCAACCGCTGATGCAGAATCAGCCTCCAGAAGTCGTGATGTTTGGTGACGCCGTCCGGCTCGGTCCACCCCGCACCGGATTTTGTGGGGCTACGTCGCCGGCGTCCCGACAGCAGTTCCAGCCGTTGCACATATTCTTCCACTGCATCAGCGCTAAGCAAACCCGGCACCACAACAAATCCATCTTCGACAAACCGATCCAGACGAACGGTCGTTGCAAACGAATGATTGTCCTGAGGCCCGTTGAGCGGCGCCATACTCAGCCAGCGCCGACCAGCACGGCAACCGGCGGATTGCTTACGCTTGTCCGGCGCAGTCGGGCCATGGCGCCCAGTTCGCTTTCATACACCCGTTTGATGCCATCACCCATCGATGCCTCGACGGTCCGAATGTAGTGCACCAATCGTTGCAATCCGCTCGCTTCGACAGACGCCGCCTGATCACTGCCCCACATGGATCGATCCAGCGTGATGTGCCGTTCGATCAGACACGCACCCATTGCCACAGCGGCGACGGTCGTTGGAAGTCCGACCTCGTGACCAGAGTAGCCAACAGGATGATCATAAATGCGGCGCAGTGTCTCGATCATGCGCAGGTTGAGCTCTTCGGCCGTGCAGGGATAGGCGCTGGTCGCGTGTGCGACAATGATGGGCCGGGGTTCGAGCCACGTGAGCGCGGTGTTGATCTGCTCCATCGTTGACATCCCGGTGGATACAATGAGCGGTTTGCCGGTGGCGCGGAGCCGTGCCAGCAATGATTGGTCTGTCAGCGCGGCCGACTGCACTTTGTAACACACGGGATTGAACTGTTCGATAAAACTCACGCTTGGTTCATCCCAGCAGGAGGCAAACCAGGCAATACCTTTCTCGCGACAGTACGCGTCAATCGTTTCGTACTCGGCCTGGCCAAATTCCACGCGATGCCGGTATTCCAGGTACGTGATATATCCCCAGGGCGTTTGCCGCATTTGTGCAGCCTGATCGGCCGGTACGCACAAGACAGGCGTGCGCTTTTGGAACTTCACCGCATCGCAGCCCGCCGCAACGGCGGCGTCAATGAGTTGCCGTGCAAGGTTGATATCGCCGTTGTGGTTGATTCCGATCTCCGCAATAACGTAGGTCGGGTGGCCGTCGCCAACGGCTCGATCACCAAGGTGCACTTCGCGGGGGGTCGACAAGCGGATCATGTTGAGTGGGCTGCGAGGAGGGCATCACACAATTCCCGAACGGCCCCTCGGCCGCCGGGTCGGGAGAGAATCCAGTCTGCACTGGACCGCACATCGGGGTGAGCATCAAGCGGCACGACTGCGAGCCCGGCAATGCGCAGGCATTCTGCGTCGTTCACGTCATTACCGACGTAAATCACGTCGTCCAGACTGACACCGCGTTCCGTCGCATACGCGCGAAGCGCATCGCCTTTATTGGTGAGCGCCTGTTGATACGGGATTTGCAACTTGCGACAGCGCGCACCAACCACGGCATGCGTCTCGGTCGACAGGACCGCCATGGGAAATGCCCGCTCACGAAGCGCGGCCAGGCCCAGACCATCGCTGCGGTCACACACCACAGACTCGTCGCCGTCGCCGCGAACCGTGACCGAATTGTCCGTGAGGACGCCGTCAAAGTCGAGAACCAGCATACGAAACCGACGCAGATCGATTGGGGCTGGAACGGGCCAGACAATCGCGCTGCGATACCGTCTGGCCAACCACTCCGCCTGCTCCCACTGAAATTCGGAGTCGAGGTCAACCGCGAAATGAGGTTCCACAAATTGCGGTACAATGCGGCGACCCGTCAGCGACCCTTGGTGCAGTGTGGCGCGGCGTATGACATCAATGTGCCCAGTCTGCCAAAACGTCTCCGGCAAATGCTGGCGCGGCATGTTGAACGGTTCCGCACATTCATGTGCGAGGAGTGGCGAAAGCATCGCACCGTCCATGCGCCACATTTTGTATGGATTCTGGCCCGACGGGACCACTGCGCGCAGAGAATCCATGCTCGGTTCGGCAGACAGGCGGCGCACCGCTGCTTCAACGAGTCCGTGCGGCCGCACGGGTGACGTCGGGCGCAGCTGCACGATCATCGTCGGATCGTAGTGTTCGTTGTTGTTCAGCCAGTCCACCGCATGTGTGATGACCGGCAGGTCGGTGGTGTCATCGCCACTTAATGCGGCTGGGCGCAAGAATGGCGCTTCGGCACCACACGCGAGCGCCACGTCGCGAATAGCTTCATCGTCCGTGGAGACAATCACTCGATCGACGTTGCTGGCCGCACGAGCCGCCGCGATGCTCCATTCGATGAGGGGTCGGCCGGCGAAGGCCCGCACGTTCTTGCGCGGTATCGATTTCGAACCGCCGCGCGCAGGAATCAGCGCGACCACGCCGCTTACCACGCCGTCCAGCCGCCGTCCACGACCAGACAGGCACCCGTCATGTACGACGAGGCATCTGACAACAGGAATTGCAGGGCACCACTGTATTCGTCCCGTCGCGCCATGCGACCCAGTGGAGTGCGTTCCGCGTATCGTTGTACGAAACCCGCTTCGTGACCAGCCAGCACGCCGCCGGGAACCAGTGCGTTCACGCGCAGCCCTTGCGAGCCGTAATACGCCGCGAGGTACCGTGTCAGCCCAATGATGCCACTCTTGGTGACGGGATACGTGGGCGGCTTGATGCCGCGCTGGCCGTCGCCGTTGTCATACAGTCGCTGATCGGGCGCGACCAGCCCGTACGTCGACGCAACGTTCACAATCGTTCCGCGTTCCCCGCTGACCAGCAGATGCGGCATGAATGCCTGTGAGCACAGGAATGGCGCCGTGAGATTGACGGCAATCGCCTGCTGCCACGCGGAGAGTGGATAGTGCTCAAAGTCCTCCACATTGGCCGATGCGTGGTCCACATCGAATTTCGGATCGAGTGCCGCATTGTTGACAAGCGCGTTCACGCGCCCGAAAGCGGCGGTGGTTTCGCGAACCAGTCGGGCCACATCTGGCGGATACGACACGTCGGCCTGCACCGCCAGCGCCCGCTCACCCGGCACCGCTGCAGCAACGCGCGCCGCCGCGTCACCGTCAACGTCCACCACGACCACATGCGCCCCAGCGAGACTCAGCGCGTGTGAATACGCAGCACCAAGCAAGCCAGCACCACCCGTCAATACGATGACGCGACCACGGACGTCAAAGACCGACTGCATGGCGTCGATCTGACGTTCTGCCGGCAATTCGTCGATATCAAACATTCATCACCCGGCCTTCGCGTGCCGATTGTAGCGCGGCTTCCGAAATCGCGACCGATCGCAGGCCATCCCGCAGGGTGCAGCGTGGTTGCGCATCACCGTGCGCGCACGCCAGAAAATGTCGCAGTTCATCGGTGAACATGGTGTTTCGATCAAAATCCGTTGGCGGTGCGACCGACTTGCTGACGTCCGGATGCCGACTGCAGATACGCGCAATGCCCGTCCCTGCATCCCAGAAAATGGTCCCTTCCGTTCCAGTGACCGTTAACGAGTGGCGCCCGGGGCGCTCGACGTAGTCCAGCGACATGGTCGCAATTGCGCCGTCGCTGGTCAGCAGGGTGAGTGCCGCCACATCTTCGACATCCCGAGTGAAACCGGATCGACGGGCCGTCATGGCACTCACGGCTTTGATCTCGCCCAGGATCCAGCGCAGGTAGTCCACCGGGTGCGACAAAGTCCGCACCACACCACCTCCGAGATCGCTGCGCGCGCTGTAGCCCAACGTGTGGTCTTCCCCAGCGTGCCAGCCTGGCAGGTATTCACCCCAATGCGATTGCGCTGAAACAGGCACGCCGATGAGTCCTTCGCGCACCCAGTCGCGCACAATGGTTAAGGTGGGATGAAACCGGTATTGATAGCCGACCAGCGCACGGGTTCGCCGTTTCGCGACAGCCGCCTGTAGTTGCATCGCCGCTTCGAGGCGCTCCGCAACCGGCTTCTCTATCAGAATGTCCAGGCCGAGTCGTGTCGCCTCAATTGCGGCATCCACATGCATGGCCGTTGGATTCGCGATGATGGCCATCGAGGGCCCGAACTCAGCCACCTCTGTCCACGATGAAACAGAATTCCACCCATCGAGCAAGCCGGATTGCCCGCGCATCGTCCGCAACGCAATGGCCTCAACGCCCATGGCGCGAAGATTTCGGAGATGACGACGACCGACGGATCCGGCGCCCACTACGACACACCGCCGGGCTTCGGCCCGGTCGGCGTTGATGCAATCGAGCGCGGCAAAGGAAGAAGGCATGGCGATCATTCGGCCAGCACCTCTCGACACAAGGTCGCAATACGGCTGGCGGACGTTCCTCCGTTCTGCCATGGGACCAGGCGACGGAGCGTATCCAGTGGAATATCCGCATGCACTTCTTTGCCCAGCGCGAGCGCGACGTACAGCACCGACGAGTAGCGCGTAACGAGCACGCTGCAATTCGCGAGCATGTGATTGGTATTCCCTTCCGCGAGGATCAAGTGACCGGGAGCCCACTTTTCAATTTCCCGGGTCGCACGCTCGATATTTTCGTTGGGATGCAATTTGAAAATGACTTCTCGGCCCCCAGCCACACGCCTGACCTTTTCGATGAATGCGCGGCGGTTTTCAAACTTGAGTGTTTCGCGAATACACGACGTCGCGGCAAGCACATATCCGTGCTGCGGAAACGGGTTGTTCAGATACTCGGCCGCGTTGTCGAAGTTCGGACAACCCGTCACCACCATGCCGCGGGGATTCACGCCTTTTCTGATGAAGTCGTCGCGATAACCTTCAGACGCCACACAGAACGCGCGATACTGATGGGAGAACCCCGTCATGGATGTATTCGCCAGCCATCGTGGCAGACCGAGATGCCGCACCAGATGGTAGATCCAGCGTTCCGGATCCATCATCCCTTCCTGGACGACCACGATGGGCTTGCTGCGTGTGTTCGCTGGCACCACAAGGTCCGATGATGACACCACCAGATCGTAGTTGTTGCGCCGTCCTTCGTAGTCGGCCTGCAATCCCTGTTCGTCGAAGTACGCTTCGGAACGGCGCTTCGCCTGTCCGCCAAGGACCGTGAAATCCAGAATGCCCATGCGGGCCGCAACCTGTGGAATACCGCTGGCGTAGTGGGCGGTGAACCACGGATCACATTCGGGAAACGCCGCGGCAATCTGATGCATCTGCGTCGTCTGGTTCATCGACCCGCCAATGAACAGCACGCGCGGTGGCCTGAGCACGGTGGGACGGACAATCGCAGGTGCGCCAACGAACGGAGCGGCTGGTGTAAATGAAATCATCGCTGCACGCAATCGAGAGTCGGTTGAGGGCGTTTGCTTACGAGCCGGCACCAGCCTGGTCAAAAAGGAAAGTGATCGGTTTTTCTCTACGCACTAGCGCTGTTGCCAGTTCGTGACGACTCCTCTGCGTATCGCAGACATCGGCGTGACACAATCACCGCCTATTCGTGGCAATGGCAGTACACAGTTCCCTTCGCATCATTCGTGCTCCTTCGCTTACTTCCAGACCGTGACAGCTATCCTTTCGTTGTTGCGTGAGGATCTCAACTTCCTGCTGACCAACCGCATTCCTCGCCGGTGGCTGACACAGCTTGCTGGGAGAATTTCGCGCATCGAGAGCCCGCTATTCACGCGGCTGTCAATTCCCGTCTGGTCCTATTTTGGCGGTGACTTGGAGCTGGAGGAGGCGGAGACACAACGCTTCGCGAGTCTACACGCGTGTTTCACTCGAAGGCTGCGCCCTGGCGTCCGAGTGGTCGATCCAACACCTGACGTGATTGTCAGTCCGTGTGACGCAGTGGTCGGAGCCTCGGGCACAATCAAGGAGGGCCTGTTGGTGCAAGCCAAAGGACTGAACTACCGGCTCACCGAATTGCTGGGAGATCCTGAGCTCGCGGCCCGTCATGCCGGGGGGCGCTATGTGACACTGCGACTCAAGTCCACCATGTATCATCGATTTCACGCACCCACGCACGCGCGCATTCAGCGCGTCCGGTACATCTCGGGCGACACGTGGAACGTCAACCCGGTGGCGGTCAAGCGCATCGAACGGCTGTTCTGCCGAAATGAACGGGCGGTCATTGAGCTTGACCTTCCCGACGAATGCGATGCGCTCACGCTGGTTCCGGTGGCGGCCATTCTCGTGGCCAGTATTCGGCTTCACGCCATTCCGGTAGCGTTCAACCTGCGCTACGCGGGCGCGGAGGTTGTTCACTGCAGCGCAACGGTCTCGAAGGGTGATGAACTCGGCTTCTTCGAGAATGGATCGACCATCATTGTGCTCACGTCGGCGGGATTTCAGCACAGTGAGAATGTCGTAACGGGCACGACGATCCGGATGGGACAGCCGCTGTTCAAACGCCTCGCGCATTGAAGTGACCCTGCGATTCCCTTTCCTCCACTCCAATCATCTCATGACTACCACGGCCGCGCCGCGCAGTACCGATGCCGAAGGCTCGCCCTCGTTCTGGTCCGAACTCCACACGCAACGCTGGGACGATCATCGCTACTACCATAGAAGCCGTGTGAACCAGGCGCTGCATTTGTTGAGCGCGTGTTGTTTCGTCGTGGCGTACCTGCTCATACCATTTCAGGCAGCGCTTGCGGCAATTCTGGGTTGGGTCGTGGCGATGTGGGTTCGACAAATCGGGCACTTTTTCTTTGAGCCGCGGGGGTTCGACGAAGTGAACCACGCAACATTCGCGCACAAGGAAGAAATCAAGCTTGGCTACAATCTTCGCAGAAAGGTCGTGCTGCTGGCAATATGGATCACGGTGCCGTTCATGGTCTGGCGGAACCCCACCATGTTCGGCACGATGGAGCGCTGGACCGACGCGATGAGTTTGGTCAATCAAACAGGACTGCTCTGGTTGTGGCTGGGCGTGGCGGGTCTCCTGGCGCGCACCCTGTGGCTCGCCCTCACACATAGCCCCAAAACGGGGTTCGTCTGGATGATCAAGATTCTGACAGACCCGTTCCACGACATCTCCATCTATTACAAGGCTCCGGCCGCATTGCTCAGAGGAGAATGGATAGATCCGATGACGCATGTGCAGGCATTCCACGGTTCGACCCCGAACGCCGCAGCGCCCCGACCACTTCGCGTAACACCTGACGCTTGATTGCCTTGTTCGTCAACACGGAATCGGTCCACCACCAGCCGTCATCTTGCATGCGTCGGGCCGCCCGTACGAAGCACTCCATGATGGCCTGCATGGCGTGCTCGGAGATGTCGTGGCTGAAGATGAGGCGACCCGTTCCGATCCAGGCAAGGGAAATTCCTTCGGCCCGCAGATAGAACTGCAGCATCCAGTTGTACCGGCTTGGGACCGTAAAAAGCACGCTCCACACTGACGTCATGTTGACCACGCGCAGTGGCAGTCTCTCTTCCTGAAATCGGCGGTTCAGAAGAGCGGCCCGCCGATTCCAGACGCCGTCAACTTTCTGGTAGTGTGTGTTGACGGTGGGTGAATCAAGGTGCCGCAGGAACCAGTTCATGCAGGTCATCACGTGCGGATGTGCGTTGAAGGTCCCTCGCGCAAAACAGACGTCGCCCGGATGTTGTTCGTTGAAGCGACGCATCAGGCTGGCTTTGCCTGCCAGTACCCCCACTGGCAGGCCGCCCCCAAGCGATTTTCCGTACGTGACCAGATCGGCGGACACCCCGAAATATTCTTGCACGCCACCGCGTGCCAGCCGGAAACCCAGAAACACTTCGTCAAAGATCAGCACAATTTTCCGGTCCGTGCATACCTGGCGTAATCGGCAGAGCCACGCTGCGTACGATGCCCGGTCGAACGCACAGCGCCGATCACTCGCAATCAACGTTGCGTCAGATGGCGGTGGACGATTCGGATGCATGGCCTGTATCGGGTTCACCAGCACGCAGGCAATGTCCTCCCGCACTTCGAGCAGGCGAAGGGTCCGGTCACTCATTTCCGCGAGGGTGTACACCTCGTGCGACGGGCGGGGGTTGCCAGGGCCCGCCTGGACGCCATCCCACCAGCCATGATACGCGCCGGCAAATCGAACCACATGCGAACGCCCGGTGTGGTAGCGCGCAACGCGCACCGCCTGCATGACCGCTTCCGTTCCCGACATGTGAAACGAAATCTCGTCCAGGCCGGAGATGGCCCGCAGGCGGTCCACGTTGTCAATGACGACCGGGTGATAGGGCCCCAGTACCAGGCCGAGGGACCGGGCCTCGGCCATGCCCGCATTCAGGCATGCTTTGTAGAAATCCGATCCAAACAGATTGACGCCGTACGATCCGCCCAGATCATGAAACCAGTTGCCATCGAGATCGCGAATTTGCGATGCCTGCGAAGCGTCCGCAATCGCTGCAATAGGCAACGCATCTCGAACCAGATCGCGGAACGGGAACGGCACGCGGTACGAGTCGACAAACTGGGCATCAGACACATGCGCTCGCAATCGCGCGGCCATGGCACTCGATGCCGGCGAGCGTTGCTGCAACTCTTTTCCAAGCCTGCGAAATGCGAGGTGTCGACACTGCTCAACATCCGCGGGCGCTCCGTCCGCCGCAAACGCATCGATCGCTCCGAATTGATAATTCGGCAGCAGTCTGGCCAGGCGCTGCGCCAGGCGCGTGTGTCCGGCCAACGATCGATGTTTGGCACGCGAGAGCATGATGCGTGCATACAACCAATACAACGGGTTGACTCGTCGCGCCAGATAGCGCCACCCGGAACGCTTCCAGTTCGTTGTGCTGTTGCCCTGCCCAGCTTCTGCAGCCAGTGGGATTGCGTGCGGCGGCTGGCCGGTTACCGGGGGCCGTCCGGCATTCGGCAGCGATTCAGGTAACGACGTGGAAACAGATGTCATGCGATGCACGTGGCAGGGGGAAGTGTGCTGGCGCGGCGCTGCCTCGATTGTAGCATTCATTTTATCGCAAAGGGCATTTCGTGGTACACTTGCGGCCAATTCGTGACGTGCGGCGATCATTCGCAACACGCCAACCTTCTGCACCGCTCGGGCAACGTATCACTGAAGTGACAACTCACGAGAACGGCCGGACCTCGCACGCCGCCATTTCCCAGGGCTTCCCGGCCACCGGTCACGTATCCTCTCTCGATATCAGTACGGCGACATTGCCCGCGAGGCTTCGCGTCGGCGCCGCGACCAGCGTGCTGGATGTGACCGAGTGGTTCGGTGACACAAGTGGCGGGATCCGTACCTATCTGTTACAAAAGGCGCTGTATGTCGCCGCCCGTCCGTGGCTACGTCATGTGTTGCTGGTTCCGGGAGCCTATGACGCAATCGCGGAGGAGGACGGCGTGCGCATGTATCGGCTGCAAGGTCCGCCCATTCCGCGGCAAAAACCGTATCGCTTCATGCTCGCCACTCGCAGCATTGGTCGTGTGGTGCGACACGAGAGCCCCGACATCATGGAAGTCGGCAGTCCCTTCATGGTGCCGTGGATTGTTCGGAATGCAACGCGCGACCTCAACATTCCGATGGTGTGTTTCTATCACACCAACCTCCCGCGCATATTTGCGCCGCGGGACGGACAGGATGGTGTGCTGCAGAGAGCCAGGTATCGGGCGGCCTGGCAGTACATGCGCCGGCTTGACCGACTCTTCCCCCTCACCATCGTCTCGTCAGAATATTCCGCGCGTGAGTTGGCCAATGAAGGCATCGCGCGCGTTGTGCGCGTACCCCTTGGTGTGGACCTCGAGCAATTTCACCCCCGAAACCGCGCAGTCGTGGCAGACACCCGCGCGCGGTTCCGTTTGCCGGATACGCCGCTCGCCGGATTTGTGGGCCGCTTCGCTCGCGAGAAGGAACTGCTGATGCTCCTTGATGCCTGGCCCGCGGTTGAGCGTCGCACCGGCGCGAGGCTGGTCCTGGCAGGTGCCGGCCCCATGGAGGCGCAACTTCGCAACCATCCGTACGGAGCACGCGTGTGTTTCATCCCGTTTCAGAATGACCGCCCGTCGATCGCGCGTCTGATGGCGTGTTTCGATCTCTACCTCTCGCCGGGGCGAATCGAAACGTTTGGACTGTCTTCACTTGAAGCGATGGCCAGCGGAACCGCCGTGCTGAGCGCCAATGAAGGCGGCGCGCCCGAACTGATCATCAGCTCACAGGCCGGCGCGGTGTTTGAGGCGGGGGTGTCGTCGTCACTGACTGCGGTGGCCATTGCGCTCTTCCAACAAAACCTGGAAGCGGCCGGGCAGCGTGGTCGACAGTATGCAGAACGCGAACATTCGTGGACGTCGGTGTTCGATCGGCTGTTCGACGTCTATCGCACTGTACTGACGCAGTAGACTGTGCGACTGCTTGTTTCTATCCATGACGTTTCACCGGCCTGGGCCAGGTCGGTGGTCGCACTTTGGGAATTGTGTCAGCAGTACGACGTTGCGCCGGCGTTGCTGGTGGTACCCAATTGGCATGGAGCGTGGCCGTTGGTGAAACATCCCGGGTTCACGGCCTGGATTCACACCTGCATCGAAGCGGGTGCCGAGGTGCTGCTTCACGGGGAACGTCATGATGAGCTGGGGCTCCCCCGCTCGGCGCGACACTCCATGCGTGCCTTCGGACGAACGGCCAACGAAGGGGAATTTCTCACGCTCGATCACGAAGGCGCCGCGACGCGCATTGCCAGGGGACTGACACTATTCCAGACCCTGCATTTTGAGCCGATTGGTTTTGTACCGCCTGCGTGGTTGGCTGGCGAAGCTACCTTCGGTGCTGTGAAGAGTTCCGGGTTGCGTGTGAGTGAGGATGCATTTGGCGTACGCGTTCACTCGCGCGACGAACGCCTGCCGGCCGCCGCCGTACGATGGAGTAGCCGCACCACCACGCGGGCCCGTGTTTCATCGGTCCTGGCCACCGTTCGGTGGCACACCCAACACAAGCAGTCACTCATTCGACTCGCCCTTCATCCTCAAGACCTTGCCCACCCAATCACTGCTCGCTCCGTCCGACGCGAAGTGGCCAACTGGCTCACTCTCGGATGCGTCGTTCGATATGCAGATCTCTGAAGGCGACGAAGACGTCGTCGACGCCAGCAGTATTCGGCTGGCACTCTTCAGTGATACGTATTTGCCGCAGGTGAACGGAGTAGCACGCACGCTCGAGCGTTTGTGTGCTGCCCTGGAAACGCGCGGGGGGGTCGCAAAGGTATTCACGACGTCTGATCCGCTGGCCGGAACCGACCATCGCGTTTCACGGTTTCCCAGCACGCCGTTCTGGGCGTACAAAGAGCTTCGATTGGCCTCACCATCCGCACGGAACGTGCGTGAGCAGCTGCGTGAATTCCAACCGACGATTGTTCACGTCGCGACGCCCTTTGGCGTGGGGTTAAGCGGACGGAAAATCGCGCGCGAATTGAATCTGCCCCTGGTCTCCTCGTATCACACCAGCTTTGCCGCGTATGCCAAGCATTACGGCGCTGCCTTCCTCGCGGGCCCGGTGTGGCGATATCTGCGCTGGTTTCACAACTCCACCATGCGAACCTATTGTCCCACGCAGTCGGTGGTCGACGAAGTCGTTCGGTTTGGGTTCCGAAATACCACAATCTGGTCGCGCGGTGTGGATACCGCGCAGTTTTCCCCGACCCGTCACTCGCAGGCGTTGCGCAAGCAGCTTGGAGCCAACGAGCGTAGCCTCGTCGTGACGTATGTCGGGCGCCTGGCTGCAGAGAAAGGACTCGATGTCGCGCTCAGCGCACTCCGAATAGCAGAGGAGCGGCGGCCGGGTCGCATTATCTTTGCGTGTATTGGTGACGGTCCCTACGAGGCGGAGGTACGGCGCGCCGCCCCTTCGTCAGTCTGGATGCCTGGCAAGTTGTCCGGAAAGAAGTTGAGCGAGGCGTATGCAGTGGGCGACGTATTTCTTTTTCCGTCCGTCACGGATACGTTCGGCAACGTACTGTTGGAGGCGATGGCCTCTGGATTGCCGATTGTTGGTGCAGATGTGGGCCCAACACGCGAACTGGTCGGCACGGAGCGCGGATGGCTGGCGCCCGGCGGCGATGCCGACGCCTTCGCCAGAATTCTCGTTGATCTTGTCGACGCGCGGGAGCGGCTTGTCCAACCCCGATCCAATGCACTCGCGTTCGCGCACAGCAATTCGTGGGATCGCGTCTGGAACCGCCTGTTCCGCGACTACCAACGGTTGACGACGCGCGAACGCGTTGCAATCGTCGGCAGGGCGTGACCTCACCGTTGCCCGATCGCCGCGTGAAATTTATAATCGAGCGCTTGTATGTGAGGTAATGCAACCAACACCGCCGTTGCCCCTGCTCGCGCGACTGGACGCTCACGATCGGGCCTTGATGACCAGACTGGTCATCGAAGGAGACCGTTCGCGACTGGGGTGCCGTGTATGGCGCGGACTGACGCATCTTGGTGGCGCACGATTTTCCGCCGCAATCACGCTGGCCTTGCTCGCGATTGTTCCCGGTTCGACCGGGGTGTTCTTTCGCGGGGCGAGTACGCTGGTATTGTCTCACCTCATCGTGCGCGTGATAAAGCAGCTGGCCGTGCGCGCCAGGCCCACCGAAAGCATGGCGTTTGAGGCGCTGGTGGCCGTGCCGGACGAACTCTCGTTTCCAAGCGGGCATGCGTGCGCCGCGATGTCCGTTGCGCTCACGTTTTCGCTGTGTTTTCCCACGGTGGCGCCCGCGATTATCCTCTTGGCCTTTGTGGTCGGCGCCAGCCGAATCGCACTGGGCGTGCATTATCCGGGCGACGTGTTAGCCGGTCAATTGATTGCAGTGTTGGTTGAATTGTCACTACCCATTTGAACGGGCGGTTCAAGTACAGGCTGTCTGCCGCGCACGGCTCGGTGCTTATTAGATTCCCTCGACAGCCCACTAACGTTCAATGCTCCCGATCGTCGGCCTCCGCTTCAACTGCACAATCCGCTCCACCGTCTTCCAGATGAACACCGCCAGCAGCGCACCGACCACGAACTGCACGCACCAGTACGACCCCAGCCGCAACGCCAGCAAGCTGACATCCAGTGGCGCCCGAAACATCGGACCGCCCGACAGCGCGTTCAGCACCATCAGGCCAAACGTCATGATCGTGGCATATGCGCCCGCGCGTGTCGTAACGAACCGCCCCCGCCCGCGCGCGTAAAGGTCGGGCACGCGGTGAAGCGGTCCGACCAACAGCAACAGGATGCGCTCGCCTACCCGCTCGAAAAAGCCCGGGTCGCGCGGTTGCCGACTCTGTGGGTGGTTTGAATTCATGAGAAAGGGTCGAGTTCACAGCGAATATAGCGACCCGTGCGACCGCTGGTTTCGAAGCGCGGGTCGACCGTCCACATTAGGCTGATGACTCGCTCGCTCGGGAAACTGGCCACCGCGCTACTGCTGGCGTTTTTTGTCGTCTGGGCACTCATCCTCATGGGCCCCGATTTCGAGGCACGGGTCCAATCGAAAGTGGACATGGTCCACGTGCTCCCACGGTCCGGCATGTGGTACCATCAGTACACGGTCACTGCGCGACGCGTGGGCGCGGTGGTTGGTCCCAGTGCCGAAAGCGAAAGTGAGGAAGCCTCGCAAGGCAACGAAGAGTGGACACCGGTTGCGGCTACTGCTGTGGACACCTCGGCGCTGGAACGCATCACGTTTCGGGTAACCCAAGCGCAGCACGATGCCTTTCGAACGGGAGCGCGGCTGCGAATGCACCGGATGGCGTTTGTGTCATCGTGGGTCTGGGTTGTCGAAGAATCCGTGATATTGGGTGCGCTGCAAGCACTCGGGGCACGCATCGTGCAATTTCAAAAGCCGCGCTCGGTTGCGCCGATGCTTGGTCGTGAGTCGGGGCTGGCGCGAGTGGTGTCGGTCAATCGCATCACTCGCGCGCGCGCTGCGCTTGAATCGGGGGGTGCTGGACCTGCGAGCGCTCCGACAATGACCGTCGAAGTGATCGTGGTAGAATTCTGGGCGCGGCGCATGCGCACCCTGGTCCGCGCGGCCGACGTGGTGGATGCGCGGAGCATCGGCGACCTGGGGCCGGGCCAGATTCTGCAGATGCACTACGATCCCTTCTCGCCGCGCGTCATGCGCTTGGACGATGGCATGCGTACCGTTGTGCCCTGACGAAACAGGCTCGTAACATCTGAAGGCTCCGGCTGCTCGCTCCGCCGCCTCGCCACACATTTCCGGCTCACTTACTGCCAATACCGCCATGGACCGCCGAAATTTTCTCGCTGACGTCTCGCGCGCCGCCGCCTTGTGCGCCGTCGTTCCAAATGTGTGGCGCGTGCGCTCGCGCGTGAGTTTTGCCGACGACCCGTTTGCCTTGGGCGTCGCATCCGGAGACATCACCAGCACTGGCGGCATTTTATGGACGCGTCTGGCACCACGCCCGCTTGAGCCGGACGGTGGCATGCCGGGGCCCCGCACGACGGTGACGTGGGACGTTGCAGATGATGATGGATTCAAAAAGATTGTGAAGACCGGACGCGCCACCGCTTCGCACGAGCTGTCCTACAGCGTGCACGTCGATGTCGACGGGCTGGAGCCCAATCGCTGGTACTTCTACCGCTTCTCAACAGCCGGTGCGACTGGCGCCACCAGTCCCATTGGGCGACTGCGCACTGCTCCCGCCGATGGGGCGATGGCGCCCCTGAGTTTCGCGTTTGCGTCGTGCCAGCAATTCGAAGAGGGTCACTATACGGCTCTCGATCATCTGTCGCGTGAAGACGTGGACCTGGTGGCATTCCTCGGCGACTACATCTACGAGTATGGGCCAGCGACCGGCAATTCGGTACGCAAACACGTCGGACTCGAAATTCGCACGCTTGAGGACTACCGCCGTCGGTATGCGCAGTACAAGAGCGACGCTTTTTTGCAGGCTGCGCACGCTCGGTGTCCATGGTTTGTTATCTGGGACGATCACGAAGTAGACAACAACTACGCGGGGCTGTCGGGCGAAAACAACATGGAGTCGGAGGAGCAGGTGCACTTGCGTCGAGCCGCGGCCTATCAGGCCTGGTGGGAGCACCAGCCGGTGCGAGTCCCTCGCGCCAAATCGTGGGCCGATCTGAACATCACCCGCGCGATCAATTGGGGGGCAATGGCGAAGTTCTGGATGCTGGACACGCGGCAATACCGGGACAATCAGGCGTGCAACGACGGTACGCAAAAGACGCCCTGCGGAAATTGGAACGATCCCGCGCGCACGTTGATGGGTTCCGCGCAGGAGAAGTGGTTGACCGACGGAATTGCCGGGTCAAAATCGCATTGGCAGGTCATCGCCAATCAGGTCATGGTGGCGCCCTATGACTCCGCAGTGGGGCCGGACAATGTGGTGTCGATGGATCAATGGAGTGGGTATCCCGTCGCGAGAGACCGACTGCTCAAGTCGCTGTCCGAGCGCGCGCCGAATCGGACCGTGGTACTTACGGGTGACATTCACTCCAATTGGGTGAACGAGCTGCGAGATGATTTCTCGCGACCAGGCCGGCCAACCATCGGCGCGGAGTTTGTGACGACGAGCATCACGTCGGGCGGGGATGGATCGCCGAACGTCCCCGCGAACGCACAAGCCGCCCTCGCGGAGAACACTCACATCAAATGGCACAACCGGCAGCGCGGTTACGTGAAGTGTGCCGTTACGGCCGAAGGATGGAACGCTGACTACCGCGTGGTGCCGTTCGTGTCGCGTCCCGGAGCACCTGTCGAGACCGCGTCACAGTGGCACGTCACCCACGGCAAACCGGGCATTCAGAAAGTCTGAGTACGCGCTGCGACGCTCTCTACCACTTACATGCGGGTGCTCACCAACCCGCCCTTTGCGCCGATCACAATCAGGTGCTCCTGTGGCGGGGTGAGGTACGCCGCCCCGGTATCTGTGACGACCGCCATTTCTTCCACCGAAATGGTCTTGCTCCCGTTGCCCCAGGTCCCGTCGCCGCCGGGCAGCGTCCATGCATGAAAGCCATCAAAGGCAAACGTCATGCCGGTCTCAAGCGCTCGTCGCGAACTGCGGTTGAGACCCGGGCCCACATCGTGCGCCCAGTATCCCACTGAGTGTCCGGTGCCCCACGGGACCGTTGCTGAGCCGTCGCGCTGCATGAGCACACGTTGGGCAGAGTCGACGGTCGATCCCGCAGCTCCGGGCCGCATGGCTTGAAAGGCGGCGCGGTTTCCGCGAACCGCGGCGTCCCACTTTCGCTGAATGTCTGGCGGTATTGACGATGCGCCTTCGCGTTGGACGTACGCGAACCGCTGAATGTCTGTACCCCACACGCCGAACACTTTGATGCCAAAATCAATCTGAATCACATCACCTTGCTGAATGATGCGGTCCGATGCGTGGGAATGCCCGCGATCAGCTCCAGAATTCACGCTGGGGTTTTGTGCGGGGGACCAGCCATCCTCCACACCCAATTCGCGCATGCGTCGCTTGAGAAATCTGGCGAGGTCGCTATCGCGGGTCTTCCCCGGGACGACCGTCGCATACGCTTCCCACTCAAGCTGCGCGGTTAGCGCAGCCGCTCGCCGCATGATGGCGACTTCGTCCGGTAGTTTTCTTGAAAGCCATGCGCTGACGAGTTCTCCCGAACTCACCAGACGCCCGCTCAATTCGGGACCCAACGCGCGTTCCAGGGCGGCGCGCTGCGAAGCACTGAGCCCATCAGCCATCGCAATGTTTCCACTGTTGATGGCAATACGGGTGGCGTTGGCTTTCAGGAGCCGCTCGGCAGCCCCGCCCAGCGGGCCACCCGATTCGGCGGTATAGGCCACGACGGAGTCATGCACGGCCAGCTCCCGAAGCGCAATCACCTCACCGAAACCGGCCAGGATGACACTGCGCACGCGATCCCCTTCACGCAGGTACAGAATCGCACTCAAGGCGCCGGCATTCTCACCTCCCACGTGCAGTGCCAGCGGATCATTTGCGTTTTCTCGCACCAACGTCAGCCACGCATCGACATTCGCTGCTTTCATGGCAGCCGGAAGCAGGGTGCGAATGCGCTGTTGGCGAATGTCACGCCACGGTGATGGTCCGGTGAAGTCGAACTCCCCAACTGCTTGCGCAGGCGCGACGGCCGTTTGTACCGGGGCCGACTGCGCGAGGGTCGGCATCGGAAACAGGGCGAGCATTGCGATGCCAGACAGGACTGCACGATGCATTCGGACCGCCGAGGTAGGTGTGGGAGATTCTATCAACGCTTCATGAATGCGTTACCGTTGGCAACCGCCGCGCCGTCCACCGTTTCAGCGTAGCGCCGTCACTTCCACGGCGCCGGTTGATGTGGTCAGGCAACGTACCGCTGTGAGTGACGACGTTGAAGCGTATGACTTCGACGCGCACATCTCAAGTCTGTCCCGCACGGCTTCGACGGTTGGCGTGCGTTCCGTCTCATTGCCACAAGTGGGGAATGACGCATGGGATGGCCGACCAAACCCTTCGCGGAATGGGGTGTCGAAGCCTAGACAGACCAAGTACCTGGAGTGCTGGGTACCCACCCTTCTCCGAGCTGAATCCATGGCCGATTCGAAGAGCGACCGACTGCGTGGCACCCTCGAACTGCTCATTCTCCGCACCCTCGCCTGGGGGCCGCGGCACGGCTACGCCATTGCGCGCTGGCTGGCGGACACCACCCGGGACAAATTGCGCATCGAGGAGGGGTCGCTGTATCCCGCCCTTTATAGAATGCAGCGCAAGGGGTTGCTGGCCAGTGACTGGAAAACGTCCGAGCTGGGCCGCCCTGCGAAATTCTATCGGTTGACACCTGCCGGAAAAAAGCAGTTGGAAAGTGAGATCGCCGAATGGAAAGACTTCGCCTTGGCGGTCACGCGGGTGCTGAGGCCAGCGACATGAAAGACCCCATCTTCCAACCAAAAATCGAAACGCGCGTTGACGACGAACTCGCGTTTCACGTCGAAATGGCTACGCGCGACCTCATTGCAAGCGGCGTACATCCCACCGAAGCGCGACGCCAGGCCGAGGCAACGTTGGGCGATCGTCAGCGATTGGCCGACGAATGCAAACGGCTTGCTCACGATATTGAACGGTCCGAGCGGCGCACACAATATTTCAGTGCGTTGATGCAGGACACGCGCTTCGCGCTACGCCTGTTGTCGCGTCGTCGGTCGTTTGCGGCTATTGCCATTGCCACGCTGACCATTGGTATTGGCGCAGCAACGGCCATTTACAGTATTGTGGATGGGGTGCTGCTGCGTCCGCTGCCGTTCAGCGAACCCGAGCGGGTTGGTGCGTTGTGGATCAGGCAGCCTGAACTCGCCAGGAACCCAACCATCGCCTGGTTGGCCGAGGCCACGCCCGTTGGCAACGAGGAGTATCAGGCCATCAGGGCGGGCGCGCGCACGCTGACGGATGTGGCGCTGTACGCCACGTCGTCGCAATTCGTCTCCAGGCCGGAAGGAACCGAGCGCATCTCTGCGGCCATTGTAACCTCGAGCCTGTTCACGGTGCTCCGGCTAAGCATGGCGCTGGGTCATCCGTTCGTCGCCGGTGACGACGCGCTCAATGCGGCGCCAGTTGCGCTGGTCGATTGGAATACCTGGCAGTCGAAATACAACGCCGATTCCGGTGTGTTGGGCAAATCGGTCGTGCTCAATCGCGAAGCCCACACGATTGTTGGCGTGTTGCCCAAAGGACTCAGGCTCGATCGGACGACGGAACCGCCACCGTATTGGGTAGCAGCGCTGCGCGATTCCAGCGACATGCCGGAGCGTCACAATCGCAATTACTACGCGCTGGCGCGGCTGGCACCGGGTGCCACCTATGCCAGAGCGTCGGCAGAATTGTCGCGCATCATTCGCGAAGTTACGCGCGATTCCACATCGGGCGCACGCGTGGAACAGTGGCAGCGCGATGAATCCCGCCAGTCGCGACCGGCCCTGCTCGGTCTGCTCGGCGCCGCAATTTTCCTGCTGGGGATCGCGTGCGTCAACGTCGCCATGTTGTTGCTGGGCGAGTCGGCGAACCGCGCGCGCGAGATGGCGGCGCGGGCAGCACTCGGCGCCGGCAGTGGTCGCCTCGCGCGGCAACTGCTGGTGGAAAGTCTGGTGATTGCGTTGCTCAGCGCGGTGTTGGCCAGCGGTGTCGCCTGGGCGTTTATGCGTGGCCTCGTGGCATTGGCTCCCATCCACATTCCGGGACTCGACGAAGTGGTGATCAATACCCGGGTGCTGGCGTTCGCCGCGCTTGTCGCAACCGCAACCGGCTTGCTGTTTGGAGTTGCTCCAGCGTTGACTGCCGGGCGATCGGCGGTCGCCTCGCTGACACGTCTCGGAACTGGTCAGAGTGGTCGTCGCGGCGCTTTGCTGCAGCGCGGCCTGATTGCGACGCAGCTGGCGCTGTCTGTAATTCTCCTGACGAACGCTTTTTTGTTGACGCGAAGTTTTCGGCAGTTGACCTCCATCAATCCGGGGTTTCGCAGCAGCGGAATTACCGTGGCGCGCGTAAGCATGCCCTGGGAATTATTCCGCGAGCCCGACCAGAACCGTGCCGTAGCACGGCTGATGCAGGAGCGCGTCGCAGCGTTGCCTGGCGTGGAACGGGTGGCCATTGGTTCGGCAGCACCGTTTGCGGGGGGCGGGCAAAGTTCGCCAATCACCATTCAGAATCCGGACGGATCGGCACCTGAAACCGTTGGCCAGCATACGCAACAGCGGTACGTAGGTCCCGGATTTTTTGAGATCATGGGAATGCGGCTGCTTCGTGGTCGCCTGTTTGATCAAACCGACAATAGCTCCAGCAATCTTGTGGCGGTCATCAGTGCGGCCGAGGTCAGGCGTGACTTCAACGGGCGTAATCCACTGGGTGTGCGCGTACAACATCAGGGAAAGTGGCGACAAATTGTGGGCGTGGTATCCGACGTCAAGTACCGAGGGCTATCCACGGAAAACGAGGCCACCATCTATGTGCCGTTCGACCAGAACCCCAGCGTAAGTTTTACTGTCCTCGCGCAGGAACGACAGACCACCACGTTGGCAATATTCCGTCGCGCGTTGCGGGAGGTTGAACCCAACGCCGTGATTACAGGTGTCGATCCACTCAAGAACCTTGTAGCGGCGTCTTACACGAGTGAACGGTACCGCACCGCGCTCATCATCGCGTTTGCATCGGTGGCCGCGCTGCTGGCGGCGGTTGGCATGTATGGCGTAGGCTCGCGTTCGGCGGCACGGCGCACGAAGGAAGTGGGCATCCACCGACAGTTTGTCGTACGTTGCGACGGCGCTCTTGCTGGCTACAGTGACGATGCTGGCGAGTTACGTACCGTCCCGGCGTGCCAGCAAGGCCGATCCCGCGGTGGTGTTGCGCGGGGAGTAATATTTCCCGTTCAAGCAACGCACCGTGCCGACAGTTGTAGTCCCCGGCACGGTGCGAAGGGTAAGCGTTGTTCGTGGCCTACGTGCCCGACGGGTCCTTCGCACGCGTGCGGCTCACGCCCGTGAAGATGGCGATGCCGAGAACGATGAGGACGGCAATACCGATGTATTGCGCCGGCACATGCAGCGTGGCCATTCCCCAGGCAATGCCGCCCAGGAAAATCACAGCGCCAATAAGGTAGATCCCGAATGACATCGTTGAGCTCCGAAGGAAGTGGTACGCACGCTGTCTGAACGTCGCCCCTGATCGGGGGGTGGGCGCTGGTCGTACCCTCAATGGCACGGAGTGATTCCGGCTATTCGGAACGAATGGTATTCCGTCACCAATCGCCCCGTTAGGTTGCCTCGGCGTAGTAGTACGCAAAACAGAGGGGGCACAATCCGTGACTCGTTCGCTCATGACAGCGCTCTACCCATGCCGGCACCCAGTCCCAACGGGTGGGATCGGCGATTTGGCGAACGAGCCGGCAATGTGAACACTGGACGACCGTTCCGTGCTCACCCACGTAGATATGGTGGTCGGGATGGTGCGCGGTGTGCGTCGCCGGATCGTGCGGCATTTCCGCCACCAGCGAATTGATAACGACATATCCCGCTCGCTCGCGTAACGCATATACTTGCATACTGTATTGCCGGAACACCGTCGCTGACGAACATTCGTACACGTGGGACACGGGGTGCAGCGCAGCTCCGGCATCCGGCGTGCTGGCCAGCAACTGCTCATAAAATGGCCGCAGTGGCAGTGCAATGGCCTCGAGGTAGGATGCACCCAGCCCCCAATCGGCCGCCTGTCGCGGCCGCCCGTTGTTCAATCCGGCGAAATGCTCCCACGCGGGGTTCATGTACGCGAGCGTGTAGTCGGCCCAGAGGCCTACGACAATGGCCGAGCTTTCTTCCAGGTCCTGCAGCCGGAAGTGTGGACTCAGGAGCGCGGCGAACTCTTCACTCGTGCGGGTGGCCATCGGTTCTCGAAGCGGGGGCGTTGCGGTAGTAATATCGGTGTCTGGCTCGTCGCACTTCAGCGGAGCGCTCAAACCTTGTACCCCGTAGGCACCACAATTCACAGTCCGCAAACAGGCGAAACCCTCCCGTTTCGCTTAACCCGCAATTGGTCCAGCGGTAAGTTGTTTCAGGCAGAGCTGTGGGTGCAGCCCGGCGACTACATCGTATGTTCGCGCATCCGTCCTTACCCGGAGGAACAGCCGCCGGTGTGGCTGCAGAAGCTGCTCGTTCCGACCATCGCGACGATCGCACGGCTGTTCGGTCTGCATGTGCGGTATGAGTGGTTTAATTTGGGGAAATCGTCATCCCAAACGCCGTCGGTCATAATCGTCGCAGCGAACGGATATTGCCCATAACATGACCGGAACACGCGCGAGGCGGTTGCAGTGCACTGTCCTGGGCCCACTTGTCGCGTTTGCGGCCATTGTGATTGTTGCCGGCCAGTTGCTGCACGTACCAGTCAACTGGGAACAGTGGCGGCCGGCGACTTGTATGCCGGGCGCGTGTTTCTGCGAGGTTATTCGCGGAGGGACGGTGCGGCAAGTTGCCAACACCTGGTCAAGTCTGGCGTTTGTGTTGGTGGCGTTTTGGGTGCTGGGTGTCGCGCTCTGTGATCGAAACGCAAGCAAGATTTCAAACGGGGCAGGTTCGCTTGATGGGATGCGGCGCACAAGAGGCCCGAGCGTCATGTCTGCGCGCCCCGTATACCCCGTGGTGTTTGCGTTCGCGTTGTGTGTGGTGGGATTGGGCAGCGCGTTTTATCACGCGAGTCTGACGTTTGCTGGTCAGTTTGTCGATGTGTTCGGCATGTATCTCATTGGGACATTCGTGCTGGTGTACAATGTGGGGCGGTTGCGGCCAATGACGGACAGCGTGGCGGTCGGCGCGTACCTGCTGCTGAATGTGGTGCTGGGTACCGCGTTGTATGCTGTGCCCGTGTTGCGTCGTTACGCGTTTGCGGTGGTGCTGTTAGCGGCGTTGGCTGTGGAATATCGCGTAGGGCGGCGTGATGGCACGCAATCAGATGTGCGATATCTCGTTGGCGCGCTTGCGGCGCTCGTAGCGGCGTTTGCCGTGTGGGTGCTGGATATCACGCGTGTGGTGTGCCAGGCGGAGAGTGTCGTGCAGGGTCACGCCGTATGGCACATGCTTGGGGCGGTGGCGTGCGGCGGGGTGTTTGCGTATTACCGGTCGGAGGGTCCAGGCGGCAAGTAGCGGCTCGGTGTCGGCAAGCGTTGCGGGCGCCAGGCCATCCCCCCCAACTCCACCATTGCACTCCTTCGCGCAAACCGCGATTCTTGGCACTCTCAGATTGTCATTGGTTCACAACGGCGGAGTACGCAAAAACGATGCTCAGGCGGCGGGGTGTTCGGCGCGGAAGGACGAGGCGGGTGGTGCTGATTGCCGTCGTGTTCGGCGCGGTCATCGCGTTCGGCGTCTTTCAGGATCCCGGCGAGTCGTCCAACGCGGTCTCGCTCGATGTCGAGACGCCAACGACTCCGGTTTCCGGCAAATACGTGGCGACCGTCGACGAAGGGCTGGGCGCTTCTATTGCCTTGCTGCTGGACGTTTCGGGCTCCATGCGCGACAAGACCAAAGGCGAAAGACGCGCCAAATACCTCGTGGCCAGCGAGGCGCTGCGCACCATTCTCGCCACAACCGACGAATTTGTCGCGCGCCAGCCGGACTTTCCCATCAATGTGGGCCTCTACACGTTCAGCGGTGAGGTCACACGGGTGGTTCCGGTCAAGCGCTACAACCGTGCCGAACTTGAAACCGCGCTGGCGGCGCTTGGCAGACCCAACGGCGGCACCGCCATTGGCGACGCCATGGACGTTGCGCGCGAAGACCTGTACAAAGCCGGAACCTTTCGGAAGTACATTCTCGTAGTGACGGATGGCGCGAATACCGATGGCCGCGAACCGGAAGAGGTGGCCCGCGAAATTGCCGAGCGCAGTGAGGGGGCGGTGCGACAATACTTCATCGCCTTCGACATCGACAAGGAGCGGTTTGCGTTTCTCAAAGAAGTAAACGGCGACGTACTGGGCGCCTCCAACGGGCTCGCGCTGGCCGCCAGTCTCGATTCAATTTACCGTGGCAAAATTCTCGCCGAAGCCATGAACGCCGGCGAGACGCTTCTCCCTGCCCGCCGGGACAGCGGCGGCGTTCCCAAAAAACCATAACGATGATCTTCGGCAAATTTTTCGGCGCGCTGCGTGCTCAACTCAACAAGCTGGCCAACATGTTCTTCGAGTCCGACCCCATTGCCGTCATGCAACTGGAGGTCGATCAGGCCACGGAACGCCTCAAAGAAGGGCGCAAGGGGCTCGAGATGTATCGCGGACTGGTGGAAGCCGTCGCTCGACAGGTCACGCACGCGAAATCCAACGCCACGCAGCTCGAATCACAAATCAAGGCGCACTTGAAGGCCGGCAACCGCGACATGGCGGGGCAACTGGCGTTGCAGCTGCAGAAAGTGCAGACCGAACTGGCCACCAACGAGGGCCAGCTGCAGATGCACGAAGGGGCCTATCAGAACAACCTGCTCAAAATCCAGAAGGCCAACAAGGATATTCTCAAGGTACGCGAAAAAATCACGAAGTATCACGCCGAGCTCAAGATGAGTGCGGCCGAAGCGGAGATTGCCCAACTCTCCGAATCGTTTGAGATGGATATGACCACCGACTTTGGTCAGATCGAAAGTGTCATTCAGCGCCAAATTGACGCGAACCGTGGCAAAGCGCGTGTGGCCTCCGACATGTCATCCAAAGGCATCGAAGCCATCAAGGCCGAAGAAGCGGCCGAGAAAGTCATGGCGGAAGATTTGTTGTCGCAGTTCGAAGTGCAGCTCGGACTCAAGTCGCCCGAAACCACGCCGCTCACCGACACCGTCAAAAATCTGGGCCCGTCGGTCCAGAATACATCCACGAACTAATCCGAACGACAAATGGCAAACGGAAAACCGAAACCGCTATTCTACGTCATCATGTTGGCGGTCGTGGGTGGGCTCATCTACCTCGGCGTCAATCGGTTCAGCGGCCGCAGCGCAACCGGCGACACGTCCACGTTGTCGGCGGATGAAATTGCGGCGATGAAAGGCGGCGCTGAAGCGCCCGACGACGCGAGCCTCACCACGGTCAAGGAGTACACGTTCGTTCCGGGCACCAAACTTCCGGAAGTGAAGGGTTCGTCCGCGTACTCGCCCATGGTCGACAACACGGTGCGCATGGCGCTGAACGTGTGGGCGGGCTGGGCCCCAGTCATCGTGGCCAACAACGGCTTCAAGGCTGGCAAGGTGTGGACCGCCCCTGGTGGCAAGACGTTCAAGCTGGAACTCGTGCTCATTGACGATCCCGTCGCCATGCGTGATGCGTACGCGTCCGGCAAAGTGCACATTGGCTGGGCCACCCTCGACATGGTGCCGCTGTTTGTCGAACAGCTGCGCAAAGACTCGCGCACGATGCCGCGCATTTACCAGCAGATTGACTGGTCAAACGGCGGCGACGGCATTGTGTGCCGCGAAACGGTCAAGAGCGTCTCCGAAATGCGCGGCAAGACCATCGTGCTCGCGCAAAACTCGCCGTCACACTACTTCCTGCTCAATACGCTGATCTCGGGCGGCATTCAGCCCAGTGACGTAAAATACAAGTTCACGCAGGATGCGTTCCAGGCCGCCGCGGCCTTCAACGCCGACAAGAGCATTGGATGCGTCGTGTCGTGGGCGCCGGACATCTACAACTTGTCAGAGGCCAAAGGCAATCGCATGCTGGTGAGCACGCAAACGGCCAACAAGCTGATTGCGGACGTGTGGTTTGCCCGCGCCGATTTTGCCAAGGACAATCCCGCGGTCATTGAAGGCATGGTGCGCGGCATCTTTGGCGCGATGGAACAGCTCAACAGCGCGGACACCAAGGCGCAGGCCGCGAAACTCATGGCCGTGGGTTACTCCATCCCGGAAAAAGACGCGCTGTCCATGTTGGGTGATGCACACTCGACGAACTACGCGGAGAATCGCGAGTTCTTCCTGAACCAGAACAACCCGACCAACTTTGAACGTACGTGGAATACGGCGTATTTCCTGTACAAGAAGATTGGCAGCGTCAGTGGTACGCCCGTGCCGTTTGATCAGGTCATGGACTACTCCGTGCTGAAAGCGTTGGGTAGTGAGCCGCAGTTCGCGAACTCCAAGGCCAATTACGATGTGACGTTTGTGCCAACGTCCGCTTCGGCTATTCAGGCGGAGAGCAACGAAATTCTCACGAAAACCGTCGTTATTCAGTTCTTCCCCAACTCGGACGAACTGGAGAAGAAAATTCAGAAACAGATTGACGGCAAAACCATGGAGGAGCTGTACGACCCCCAGGCGCCCTTCGTGGTGGAAGAAGCCGGAAAGCTGTCTGGACAATTCGGTGCGGCCCGTATCGTGATTGAGGGACACACAGACGGGTCCATGCGCGGCACGGGTGGTGTCACGGCGGCCGACGTGCAGGAGTTGTCCCTGCGTCGCGCCAACGCGGTCAAGCAGGCGCTAATTCGCAAGTTCCCTACCCTGCAGCCCAATCAGTTCACCACGGTCGGCAAAGGCTGGGATAGACCTGCTGACTCGAGTGACCCGAACAACAACGCCAAGAATCGCCGCGTGGAAATCAAGATTTATCCGCTGGAATCGAAATAATGCACGTTCGAACGCGCACACTTCGTGAATAGCCTGTTTACGCTCCGCAGTGAAGCTCCGCCGCTCGTGCGGCGGGGCGCCGGCATACTTGGCGTCGGAGTAGTGATTGTGCTGTGGTGGCTGCTCACGCTGGGCGGCACCCCGGAAACGCGATTCATTTCGCCGGTGCTGCTGCCCAGCCCGGGCGAAGTAGTGCGCGGCATACCCACGCTGCTCACCGAACGCGCGCTGGTCGCCAGCGTCGCCGCGACCTTGCAACGCGTGTTTGGTGGGTTTCTGCTGGCCATCGTCGTAGGTGTGCCGCTGGGCATCGTCGCCGGTTCCTACAGGCTGTTTGATGCGTTCACGCGCCCGTTGTCCGTTTTTGCGCGAAACGTCCCCGTCGCCGTGCTCATTCCGCTCACCATTCTGTGGTTTGGCATCGACGAGACGCAGAAGATCATGTTCATCTTTGTCTCCACAGTGCCGTTTGTGTTCTTCGATGCTGCGCGCGCCATTGGTGCGGTCCACGATCGCTACGTCGAAACGGCGCAAACACTTGGTGCGTCGCCACGACAGGTCATCAGCAAGGTGCTCATCGCGCTGGCCATGCCCGACATCTTCGGAAGCCTGCGCAGCCTGTTTGGACTCGCATTTGGCTACATCATGCTGGCCGAGTTGGTGAATGCGGAGTATGGGTTGGGGTACCTGCTCATGACCAGTCAGCGTCGCGGACTCACCGAACACATCTTCGCCATTCTCATTCTGATTGGACTGCTGGCGTACGGCATCGATCGCCTGCTGTTTTTTTTCCAGCGCGGGTTGTTTCCGTATCGGGTGGAAAACGAATGACGACTCCTGAAGCCACGACGACGCCGCCAAGCACACCCGTGCCAGTCGTGTCGTTCAACGGCGTCGGCAAGACGTACGCGAACGGTTTTACCGCCATTCGCGACGTGACCTTCCAGGTCGACGACGCCCCGGACCTGAAGGAGATTGTCTCCATACTCGGCCCATCCGGCTCGGGGAAGTCGACCATCCTTCGCCTCATTGCGGGGCTCGCGCCCCAGTTTCCGGCGACAATGGGTGAAGTGCTGGTGCTGGGCAAACACGTGAAGGGTCCCGGTGCCGACCGTGGCATGGTGTTTCAGGACTACACGTCGTTTGACAATCGCACCGTGCTGGACAACGTCGCATTCGGTTTGGAGTGTGCCGGTATTGGTGTGACCGAGCGCCGCGAGCGAGCGCGCGAGTGGATTGGCAAGGTGGGGCTGGATGTTGACAACGATGCGGAGAAGTACCCGCATCAGCTGTCCGGCGGTATGCGTCAGCGTGTCGCCATTGCGCGGACGCTCATTCTGCGTCCGCGTATTGTCCTCATGGATGAACCGTTTGGCGCACTTGACCCACGCACGCGGCTCAACATGCAGGACCTGCTCGTGACGCTGGCGCACGAAACGCAAGCGACGGTGTTTTTTGTGACGCACTCCATCGAGGAAGCCGTGTATCTGGGCGACCGGACGCTCATCATATCCACCGCGCCTGGTACAGTGCTCAAGGACATTCACTCGCCGCGTCCCGACTTCAAGGCGCGCGATATGCAGCGCCGTCCCGATTTCATGGCAACCGTCTTTGAGATTCGCGATATCATGGAAGGGCTGGAGAGTTCCAAGCGGGGTGGAGATGACTGATCGGCGCGTGGCCCTCGCTTTCACCTGATTCGACGTGCGCAAATACCTGAAGGCTGCGTTCCTGTATCGCTGGAACCTGTTGTTTTTCCTGGGCGGTGCTATTGGCGCGGTGTTGTCGCCGTGGCCTGATGCGGTGTTGCCTATTGTGGGGGCGCTGGAGCTCGCGTATCTGACGGGCTTGAGTTCCATGCCGCGCTTTCGCAAGGCGATTGATGCGGGTGAAGCGAGCATCGTGCGCAATGCGGGCGCGCGTTCCGAAAAAGGCAATCCGCAGAATACGCTGAACCAGATGCTGGAATCGCTGCCCGCGTTATCGCTGCGGCGTTTTCTGCTGTTGCGTCAGCGCTGTTTTGAAATGCGCGACATCGCGTCTGGCGTACAAGGACGCATGGCTGGCGATTCCGAAGCCGACTCGGCCGACTCCATTCGCACGCCCGCCCTGGACAAATTGTTGTTTCTGTTTCTCAAATTGTTGATGTCCGAGGCGGGGTTGGAGCGGTTTCTAAAGAGCACCAGCGAGCCCGAGTTGGCAACGCGTTTGCAGGCCGTACAGACCAGGTTGGCCGAGGCGAGTGCCGCGAACGATGAGCGTGTCATGCGTTCGCTGCAGGACAGTTTGGCCGACGCGCAGTTGCGCCTGGACAACTATCAGAAGAGCGCGAAGGATCTCGAGTTTGTCGGGGTGGAGCTTGATCGCATCGAAACCAAGATCAAGGCGCTCATTGAGATGGGGGTCAGCCGGCAGGATCCCGATTTGTTCAGCTCGCAGGTCACGGCGGCGGCGGAGAGTATGCAGCATACCGAGGATGCGGTGATGAACTTGCAGAGTCTGTCGGGGTTGGCCGATCAGCTGGCGGAGCCCCCGGCCATACTGAATGCGGACCTTGACCGGGTGCGTGCGTGAGCGTGGCGCTCAGTGTGAAACACAAACCGCAGCGTCCGCTCAATGCGCTGGTCCAAGGTTGAAACACCATCGACATCAAACTCTTCATCTATTCCAGCAGTGACACCCGAGAGCACCCCCGCATCACCAGCGACGACCGAATCCGAAGGCGAGCGCAAGTCACGGCGTAGCGAGCTTCCGGCGTGGTATCCGCCGTGGGCGTTGTCGATGGCCGATTTGTATTTCTCCGGCACGTCATCAGTGTTTGTGTTGCATGGCAACACATACGATCTGGTGCCGTTGGTGGATGTCGATCATGCGGACAAGGCGACGTACGGCACCGTGATTGATTTCTTGTCCGAGCAGTTGTTCGGGCACTGGGATTTGGTGTTGCATTACGACCTGGGGCGCGGGCTGCGTGTATTTGCGGGGCGTGATGAGAAGCGGCTGCGCGACATGGTGCAGTTGGCGACCAAACGTATTGGCGATTTGAGCACGCTCAAGAACGACCCGCCTACGGTGTTTTCGCTGCTGGATTTATTTGTGCGTGACAACATCATGGCCGCGCCGGAAAAGCGGTTGCGTGTAGCGGTGATGGTGAGCCAGGCGTCGTACATTTTCCCCACGGGTGAGCCAGGGCGTTTGAGTTTTCCGGCGGCCGGCATGGCCGTGACCGTGCTCAACTGGGCCAGCAGTGCGCAGGTGAAGCGGTTGGAGATGGCGTTTGTGCTCATTGACGAACGTCGCAGCGACATGAACGACCGCGTGACCGGCAATCCGCAGGTGGCGACTATTGAAGTGCCTATGCCGGGGGAGACGGAGCGTCGCGGCTATGTGCGTGATGTCGCGCATTCGGAAACGTGGAATTCGATTTCGGATTACTCACCCGAGCAACTCGCCAAACTGTCCGCAGGGATGTCGCTGAACGATTTATCGGTGATGATTCGTTCGGCGGCCGATGGCGGAGAACGCATGAATGCGAAACGCTTCAGTGCAAACAAGAAACGGTTGCTCGAGCGTCAGGCACAGGGACTGCTGGAATTCATCGAGCCCAAGTGGAAGCTGGACACCGTCATTGGGCACGAAGCGGCCAAACAGCGACTGCGTGATGACGCCGCGTTGTTATCGCGCGGGTTATTGGAGTCGGTGCCCATGGGGTATCTCATTTGCGGGCCGGTGGGCACGGGCAAGTCATTTCTCGCCATGTGTGCGGCAGGGGAAATTGGTATTCCGTGCGTAATGCTCAAGAACTTCCGGTCGAAGTATGTTGGCGAGACCGAGGGCAATTTGGAGCGCGTGTTAGCGGTGCTGCGGGCCATGGGACCGGTGATGGTGGTGATCGACGAGGCCGATGCGGCGTTAGGCGATCGCGATACCGAAGGTGACAGCGGCACGTCCAGCCGAGTGTTCGGGATGATTGCGACGCAGATGGGCGATACGCGGTATCGCGGGCGGATTTTGTGGATGCTCTTGACTGCACGGCCTGATTTGTTGCCGATTGATATTAAGCGGCAGGGGCGGGCGGAGGTGCATATCCCTCTCTTCTACCCGACGGATGATCAGGAGCTGCGCGACATGTTTGTCGTGATGGCGCGGAAGCTTGGCGCTGGACTGGATGCTGCGGATGTGCCGGCAATTCCGCAGAAGGGGCAACTTTCAGGGGCGGACATCGAGGGCATGGTGGGGCGCGCTTGGCGGAAGTCGTTGCTTGCGGGTGCAGATCGCGTAACTGCGGAGGCGATGAAAGAGGTGGTGGAGGGGTTCATGCCGTCGACGCAGGGGCTCGAGCGAGAACTGCAGGAAGTGGCGGCGATGATTGAGTGTACGGACCGGGAGTTTTTGCCGCCGGCGATACTGGAGAGAATGGAGAAGTTGGGAGGACGGGATGCGTTGACGGAGCGGTTGACGGCGATCAAGCAGGTGGTGGCGAGGATGTAGGGCGTCGCGTGCCTATTCGGTCAATCGCTGCGGCACTACGCCGCGCCGCGGTTCACCAGATGGATAGCCTCGTCATGCATGACTTCTGCGGCGTACGCGAAAACCGCGCGGAGCGACTCCGCCGAAAGCGGCCGATAGCTGGTCCACACTGCTTCATGGTTCCAGCCGGCAGCGAATCGTCCCGACAGGAAATCGACCGCCCGCCGGGTGCCGCGCACGACCGGTGTGCCAGAAAGTACGTTCGGGTCGGTGGTGATGTGGTCCTGCCACGTTATGGCGCCTCTCTGTTCAGGCAGGCGGGTATATAGGGCTTTCTGCATGCTGGGCGACGGCCGACCGCTGGCGGAAAGTCCTGGACGATCCCCTGTCGCGGTTCCGAATACCATTTATGTCGCGGTTCCGAATACCATTTATGTCGCGGTTCCGAATACCATTTATGTCGCGGTTCCGAATACCATTTCGCCTCTGGCCATTCTGTCATCCTTCCGTTGAACTGACACCGCCCACTGCTCAGTATTGAGCGTTGGCCGGTGTCCAGCGTTCGTCGAAGATCAACCAATCGCCAGCATTCTGACAAACGAAGCCAACCGCTCGGCCTCCTGCACCGTCAGGTCCTGCGGAACATTCGAAAGCGTAACCAACTGTCCCGCACGCAGCGGAACACTTGTCTGATATCCACCGGGAGATGTGGAACCCGCCACATCTCCGATTGGGTACGCGAACTGGTAGTCGTGCCGCGCATCGGACACGAGGGCGTCGTGCACAGTGACCGGTGGGGTCGGCTTGTGCGAGTTAGTTGCTCGCGTGCGCACCGTGAGTGACGCGGGATTGCTCCGCCACGAAAGAAAGAGCTCTACTGCCCGACGCACGCGGCGCGCGTATTCCGTCACCGTGGTGGGATTGAAGTCGTCGGCGCGCTGGTCAGTGAACCGACCAATGACGGCCTCCACATCGAGCGCGCGTACGTCGACCGTCTCGGCGTCGCTCAGCGTGGCGAAGACGTTTCGGCAGGCGACCTTCAGCGCCTGGGCGGTCGTTGCGGGCATGAGCCCACGGTCGCTGGCGTGTTGGAGGAAGCCAAGAAGGGCGTCGGAGCTGTGATCGGGTAGCATATTAGTTCCGTTATATTGACCGTTAAAGGTTAATATGCTATGTATTGGTGTGCAAGAACTCACCGTGTATCCGAGGTGCCTCAAGTCGGCCCTTCTGACCGACCTGGGCATCTATCCCGCAGTCGCGGTAATGGGGGCACGACAGGTGGGCAAGAGTACGCTTTGCCGACAGATCGCCGATGAGCGGGGGATGTTGTACCGAACCCTTGATGATCGGGCGGTTTTGCAGGAGGCGCGTTCAGACCCGGAGGGGTTCCTCGCGCGAGCCGGCGATGGACCCTGCTTCATTGACGAGGTGCAGCGGGCGCCCGAGCTGTTTCTGGCGATCAAGGGCGCGGTCGACTGCGAGCAGCGCCCGGGCCGATACCTATTGAGCGGGTCCAATCAGCCAACGGTGCGCGCCGGTGTTGGCGATTCGCTGTTGGGGCGCGCGGCGTATCGCACGCTCAGGCCGCTCACGCTCAGTGAATTGCGCTTTTGCGAAACGCACCCAGGCTGGTCCTTCCTGTTCGGTGCAGATGACCAGGTGATGGAAGAATTACACACGCGTGCGGAACGCAGTGGGCCGCTGGATTGGCGCGAAGTGACAGAGAGCGGCGGATTTCCGCGAACGCTTGCCGCGTTGCCGGAACATCGTCTGCGGGTACTCAGCAACTATGTGGACGTGTTCGCAAGTCGTGATATCCGTGAGGTGCTTGGCATCGATTCTGCGCAGCGATTTGAAGGATTTCTGCGGTTGATCGCAGCGCGCACGGGGCAAGCACTCAACCATTCGTCGTTGTCGCAGGAGCTTGGATTGCCGGTCACCACGGTTCGCCGCTGGATGGACGCGCTGGAGCGGAGTTACCTCCTTGAGCGTGTGCCGCCGTACTCGCGGAATGCGAGTCAACGCGTGATCAAGTCGCCGAAAATTTTCCTGAGTGATTCGGCGCTCGCGATCGCGGCGGCGCGTGAGCCGGAGCCGACGGGGTTTCATTTGGAGACAATGATCGCGAATGATCTTTTTGTCTGGCGCGATCTGGTACCTGGGCGCGGGGTGTTTCACTGGCGGCTGGCCAGTCAACAGGAGGTGGACTTTGTTATTGAGGAGCGCGGAACGGTGATTCCGATCGAGGTGAAGGGGTCCGCACACGTGGACAGCGGTCACGCGCGGCATTTGCGGAAGTTCTGCAGCGAGCATCAGAATGCGCCACGCGGGCTGCTACTGAGTGCGGATGCGAACATCCGAATGTTGCCGGGGGGTATGGTGGCGGCGCCGTGGTGGGCGGTGCTGTAGGTTATCCAAACTTTCGAACACTCGTAGACTCAGAACGCTGCAAGCCTTTCCCGCTATGACACGGTCTGTGGACCGTCGGTCCAGCAGCAACAGTTCGTGCGCGTAGAATTTGCAATGACTGGATTCCCCGAATGCGTACAATCGGCATTCGCGAACTCAAAGCGCAGCGCTCCAAAATTCTCCGGGACATTCAAGCGGGCGACACCTGCCTCGTCACCGATCGCGGGGGCGTCGCCGCCGAAGTGCGTCCCCGGACGGTGCACAGTGGTCGGTGTCGCCGCAGCAGCGCGCGTTGGCCAGACTGGCAACGACCGGTCAGCTGCGGGTTGCCGAGTCGCATCCCAATCCCTATCACGCGTCGCCCATCTCGTCTCCAACTGGCACTGCGCGCTGACTGATCGACGAAGATCTCGCCGACAAACCCTGCGGCGAATTGACCAGGTTGTCGCATCATGAAAGGGTTCGCGTGATTGCGTCGGCGACCCCTCCGTAGGAATCAGCCCCTCACGCACTCCGAAACCTCCCAAACCGCTCATCCAAAAACTCCAGATTCGGCCGCCACGACTCCCTTCGTGGAACGCGCAACGCTCGTCCCGCCATCGCCTTGAGTCCATGCTCCAGCATCGGCCCATCAATCTCCCGCAGAATATCGTCGCGTACGTGCACGCGAAGTTCTGGCGAAATACCCAGAATGTTTGCATCATACGCCGAGTGATGGATTTTGCAGAGGGTGAGCCCGTTGGAAATTTCCGGAAGGCCGCGCTCGTCGCGATCCTCCCTGATGTGCGCCGCATCCAACAACGACGCGTGTCGCAATTCGCAAATTGCGCAGCGACGCGTATACGCGTTGAGCACCAACTCGCGAAACCGATGCTGATGCACACGCCGCTTGACGGCCACGGTCTGATACTCGCGGCGCGGCGCGTTCACCTCGAGCCAGTCTTCTGAAAGTGCGGACACTCGGTCAGACACATCAACCTGCAGCCTGAACGTCAGCGTCGACGGATCATCCTGCACGATGTAAACAGGGAAGATCGGCTCGTACACGCCCTTCGCAATTCCGTACAGGTAAATGAGCGGTCGCCGATAGAGCTTGGCGTTGCGGACGGCAACATTGCTCCAGTGCTCAGCGTCGGTGCCCTGATACTTGTATCCGAATGATCCGCGGTCGTCAGCTATCTCATCGTCATACGCCGGCGCACGTCCTTCCACTTTGGGCGCGGTGGTTACCGTCAGCGCAACGTTCAGGAAATTCAATTGTCGGGGTTTCCAGATTCCCTTCTGCGAACTCCAGAGCGCAATGCGCTCGCCGCCAAACTCGAATCCGGTATCAAGCTGGCTCGAACTCACTACACCACCCCCCGCGTCCCGCAACTGCGAGAGACGGGCCATGGCGGCCGTTCTTATCTGGAAATCGATATCGGCGTGGTCAAGCATGCGAGGAACTTGGAGGCGTGAGCAATGCTTCACCAGGCTACAATTGCTGTATGACTATTTCGTCAATCGCCGCACGCTCCAGCGCCACCTACCTCGCTTTCGGGGCCGTGATGATGCTCTTCGGCGCCCCCGTCGCAACCGCCCAACTCACCCTGCGCGTGAATCCACTGCCACCAGGCACACCACCTGGCGCGACGGTCTTCCTCGCCGGCGACTTCAACCGATGGAATCCGGGCGACACCACCTGGGCGCTCAAGCCCACGGCCGACGGCACGCACGCCATCACGTTCCCGACGTCCATCCGCGGCGCCATTGCCTTCAAGTTTACGCTTGGCGCATGGACCACAGTCGAGACATCAGCCGCCGGCACGGACATTCCCAACCGCACATTCGCCGTTCCGCCAACGGGCGCTGCCACATTCACGGCCACGGTCGGTGCGTGGAAAACATCCACCGGCCCCGCCAGCCCAAACGTCTCAACAGCGCGCCCATCAGTGCGAGTCTTGAGCGACCGTTTTGCCATCCCCGGCCTGAATCGGACGCGCCGAGTGTGGGTGTATTTGCCGCCGGGTTATGAGGGCGGTACGCAACGGTATCCAACCATCTACCTGCAGGACGGGCAAAACGTGTTCGATGCCGCTACCAGTTTCGCCGGCGAATGGGGCGTTGATGAAACCATCGATTCGCTCGCGTCACTCGGTGTTGCCGGTGCGATTGTCGTGGCCATTGATAACGGCGGTGCGCTTCGCATGAACGAATACAACCCGTGGAAAAACGCCTCGGCTCGAATGGGCGGAGGCGAGGGTGCCGTGTACGTGGAGTTTCTTGCGCGCACCCTCAAGCCGTACATGGACGCACACTATCGCACGCGTACCGACGCCCGGAATACCACCATTGCCGGATCAAGCATGGGCGGACTCATTTCGTTGTACGCGTCGCTGACGCGACCCGAGGTCTTTGGCAATGCCGGCGTGTTTTCGTGCGCGTGCTGGATTGCGCGCGATGAAATCATGGCCTTGGTGAAACGCACGAAGCCAGGCCGGCAACCTGCGCATTTTTACTTTGTCGTGGGATCACTTGAGGGAAGTAACCGCGAACCAGAGCAGGACCAAACCGCCATTGCGCGCGCGATGAATGGCGCCGGCTTTCCGACGGGAAGTGCGGTCGTGGCGCGTGTTTTGGCCGACGGACGGCACGAGGAGTGGTTTTGGCGACGCGAGTTTCCGGCGGCCTATTTGTGGTTGACGGGGGCGGCGGGCGGGGGGAGGCGGTAGCGGCACTTGGGGTGTTGCGCGCAGCGACGGCACCCGACGCATCGCGCTCGTTGTGGATTGTGGTGATTCCCTCGGCACGATTCGCCTCGGTGTTCGGCGCGCTCAGGCTGCGCGGACCGTTTGATACGTGAGCGGCGACTTGAAAAGCGCGAGCACAACCACACCACCCTGTAGGCGAAACCGAACCCGCACCGTCAGTCGTTCGGCCGGATACAACGCGCGAGCTGGCGCGTTTGAGTGTTGACGGTAGTCTTCTGGTCGTTCCCAACGCGTGAGAAATTGTATGACCCGTCGCACCACGCTCGTCCTGTCCCTGCTCGCGCCCCTCGGCGCGCACGCATTCGCGCTGCCCACAACCGCATCCGCACAAACGGCAGCCCCCGACCCGTTCCTCTGGCTGGAAGAGGTCGAAGGCAAACGCGCCATGGAGTGGGTGCGCACCAAAAACGCGGCGACCGAGGCGGTGCTGACAAAGACCTCGCTGTACCAGCCCATCTTCGATCGCACGATGAAGATCCTCGACTCGCAGGATCGCATCGCGTTCCCGAACATCATTGGCGACCGGCTGTACAACTACTGGCAGGACGCCACCCATCCGCGCGGGCTGCTGCGTCGTACGTCATGGAGCAGCTATCTGAGTGGCAAACCGGTATGGGAACCGGTCATTGATATCGATGCACTCTCGAAAACGGAAAATGTACCGTGGGCATTTGCCGGCGCTTCGTGCCTCGAACCCGCAAACGCTGGAAACGCGGCACGCCGTTGTCATCCGCCGAAACCGTGCTCGAAATACCGGAAGGCCACATGGGCACGTTTGCGCAAAGCTTCGACGCCGGCGGTCGCCTGTACACGCAACTCACGGACGCGAAAACGTTCTATACCAGCCAGCAATATCTGTACGTGAATGGCAAGACACTGAAAGTCGAAACGCCCGAAGATGCGGACACGTACCTCGTGCGCGACCAGCTTGTCGTGTACGTGCGCGACGCGTGGAAAGCCGGCACCGCCACGTGGACGACCGGTGCACTGATTGCCATGCCGGTGGACGACTTCCTCGCCGGCAAACGCGACTTCAAACTGGTGATGCAGCCGGGCGCGCGCGAAACCATCAATGGCATCTCCCCCACGAAAGACGCGCTCGTCATCAACGTATTGAACAACGTGCGCGGCGAATTGCGACGGTACCAGCACACGAACGGCACCTGGACGTTCACCAAGGTCCCCGCCCCCGACCTTGGCAGCATCAACGTCAGTGCCACGACCACGAAGTCGAATCGCTTTTTCTTCACCTATACGAACTTCATTCAGCCGACGACGCTGTACCTGAGCGGAGAAGATGGCAAAGTCGCCGAAGTAAAGCGCCTGCCTGCCATGTTCGATGCGAAGGGATTGGCCGTTCAGCAAATGCAGGCCACATCCAGGGACGGCACCAACATTCCGTTTTTTGTGGTACAGCGCGAAGGCGCAGCGCGGGATGGCATGCAACCCACGCTGCTGAACGCATACGGCGGATTCGAAATTTCTTCAACGCCCAGTTACAACAGTACCGTGGGCGCCGCATGGCTGGAACGCGGCGGGGTGTTCGTCCTCGCGAACATTCGCGGCGGCGGCGAATTCGGGCCCGCGTGGCATCGCGCGGGACTCAAGGAAAATCGTCAGCGCATTTATGATGATTTCGCTGCAGTGTCGGAGGAACTCATCAAGCAACGCATCACCTCACCGCCGCGACTCGGCATCATGGGTGGCAGCAACGGTGGATTGTTGGTAGGCGTCGCGGTCACGCAGCGTCCCGACCTGTACAACGCCGTGGTCATTCAAGTGCCGCTGCTGGACATGCAGCGATACAATCAGTTGCTGGCCGGTGCAAGCTGGATGGCAGAATACGGCAATCCCGACAAGCCGGAAGAGTGGAGTTACATCTCCAGGTATTCGCCGTATCAGAATCTCAAGGCGGGGACGAGGTATCCGACGGTGTTGTTCACCACCACGACGCGCGACGATCGCGTACATCCAGGTCACGCGCGCAAGATGGCGGCGAAAATGGAATCAATGGGCATTCCCTTTTACTACTTTGAGAATACGGAAGGCGGACACGGGAGTGGGGTGACCAACGAACAGCGCGCCAAGACGCTGGCGTTGACCTATTCGTATCTGTGGATGCAGTTGGGTGGGAAGGTGACGCCGTAGGTGTGCGCCAACCCTCGCACGCGGCATTGCGAGGCAGCGAGGCGTTGCACAGACCGCTGCGGTGGGAGCCGGGATTCGGGCTGCGCCCGGCGGGTTTGGCGTTGCCTGGTAGCAGTGTGGCATCGGTCAACTTCGAACGGTTTGCAGGCTTGCGTTTCAGGAGGGGTGAATTTTCAACCGACGAATTGGCTTCCGCTTGGACAAGGTGCACGATATCATAGCGCCATTCACTGTCGCCACGACGACACCATACTTCGTTTCGACACGCGTCTGGGCTCGCCACGTCGCGGTAGCCAACCTCTATTCCCCTTCGGACGGCCCGTTCAATGAAACGCAGCTCAGTCTTCGCCGCATGCTTGCTTCTTGCCGCAGCATCATCGATAACATCTGCGCGCACGCGCCGTCACGTTGAATTCAGCGTGACCATTGCCGGCCTTTCCGGTTCGAAGATTCGCGGCAGCGGCTTGATTACGCCGTCCGAGAAACCTACGGTAGCGAAAACTGTCGTCGCGCTCAAATTCGACCGTGACATCGCGGGTGCCGAACGGCCGTGGCACATTCATCACGGCACGTGCGCGAAGTCGGGCGCCATACTTGGTGGCGCGAGCATCTATCCGGCGATCAAGGTGGATGCGAAGGGAACCGGTAGTGCGAAGCTCACGTTGCCAATTGTGTTTCCGGACACCGGGGTGTTTTACCTCAGCGTGCACGAATCGGCGAAGCAGATGAGCAAGGTGGTGGCGTGTGGTGATCTTGTGCTGGAGGAATGAGGGGGGCAAGTCACGGTGGCAGTCGGACAGTAGCTGGGGTCACGGTCGCCTGTTTCCACGCGATTCGCACCACGCACTGCACGCCGTCCACGCGGTGCAAGCGAAGCCAGCATCAAACAACTCATCACGACCACGCGTCCGCACTATCACTTCATGGGCGGGTTGCACAGTGGCGAGACGGGTCCATCAGAAATGTTGATGGAACTGGTGTATCGCCTCGCCACGGAAACGTCGCCGGTCATTTCGCAAATTCGCAACAATCTCTACGTGTCAGTCACCCCTGCGGCCGATGCGGATGGGCGTGACCGTAACGTGGATTGGTTCTTCCGCGGACTGGAGACCGGTGCGGCGAACACCACACCGGCGGCGCCGACGGCCGCAGTGGGTGGAGCTGCCAATGCCGTGGGCGGTGGTCGCGCGGGTACGCCTCCCGCAGGCGCCGCAACGGACACCACTGGCGGACGCGGCGGTCGAGGTGGACCACCGGAAGGCGGTGGCGGCGGACGTGGCGGCGGTGCCGTGCCCTATTGGGGCAAATATGTGTATCACGACAACAATCGCGACATCAATCTCGCGTTGGTGCAAATGCGCACTATCATCGATTGGTATTTCACGGCGTATCCACCCATCATGCACGACCTGCATGAGTCGCAGCCGCTGTTGTACACGTACAGCGGGGCCGCGCCGCAGAATCCCAATCTCGATCCCATTCTGTTCGCCGAGCTTCCGTGGTTTGCGAATTTTGAAATGGCGCAGATGACGAAATACGGCATGCCCGGCGTCTATACGCACGCTTTCATGGATGGCTGGTCACCCGGCTACCTCGGCAGCGTGGCGTACAATCACAACGGATTGATGAAGATGTACGAGACACAGTCTGGACGTGACCTCGACTCCACCGCGTTGGCCGGACTGGGTCGTTCGCCGTCGGGGGCCATGAGGGCTGCTCCTCTGGCCGCGGTGTCGAGCGCGGGGGTGGGCGCGCCGGGGGCGGCGCGGGGGGTCGCGGTGGTGCGGCGCCTGCAGCGCCCATTGCTGCGGGACGTGGCGGCGTGCCAACGGGGCGTGGCGGACAGCAGGAACGCGAATGGTACCGCGGCTTGCCCATTGGCTTTGACGACAACGCCACGTTCACGCGCCGCTCGAATACGAAGTACATGCAGACCGGTGTGTTGTCGGCCTTGCAGCTTGCCTCGCAGTTTCCGGCCACCGTGCTCGAGAACTTCTACATCAAGACGCGCAACTCCATTGAAGAGGGTACGAGCAAAGCACCCTATGCGTTTGTGCTGCCCGTGCAGCGCGACATGACGAAAGTTGCGGAGATGGTGAACATCCTGCGCATTCAGCGCATCGAAATCGGACAAGCCACGGCGCCCATCAAGGTGGGCGAGAAGACGTATCCGGCGGGGTCGTATGTGATCAAGCGCAATCAACCGTACGGCCGGCTCGCGAAAAATCTGTTGAAGAAGCAGTTCTTCCCCGATGCGCGCCTTACCACGTACGACGACAGCGGCTGGTCAATGGGTATGGCGATGAACGTGGAAGTGGTGGAGGTGGCCGATGCATCCATCCTCAGCGCACCGGTCACGGTGGTCGACAAAGTGAAGCTGGCTGGCAAGACAACCGGCACGGGCACTGCGGGCATGGCCGTCGCGCATTTTGGATCGAACAACATGATCAGCTTCCGCTACAAGCTGAAAGATGTGCCGATGAACGTTGCCGAAAAAGCGTTTACCGTGGATGGCGTGGAGTTTCCCGCGGGTTCATTCGTGGTGAACGGGGCGCAACACATCGGGGCAGTGACGGCAGCGGTGGATCGGTTCGGATTGACAGCCGCTGCACTGACGACGGTTCCCAATGTCGTCATGCATGAAGCCGATTTGCCGCGCATCGCAATTTTCTCATCGTGGTCCGGTACGCAGAACTTGGGATGGTGTCGCCTGACGTTTGATAATTTCGGCATTCCGTACGAGCTCATTTACAAGGAGCGCGCGAAGCAGGGGAACCTGCGCACCAACTACGATGTCATTCTGATTGCTGAACAAAACCTCGGCAAACAGCAAGCGTTGGCAGCGCCGGCGGCGCGTGCCGCTCCGTACAAAAAGGATGACAAGTACAAGTTCCTTGGTATGTACGGCGAGACCGATGAGATGAGCGGCGGAATTGGCCAGGAATCCATCGACGCGTTTGCGAAATTTCTCGAGGGCGGTGGCACACTCATCGCTATCAGAACAAGACCTTCCCGGTAAAGTACGTGGGTGGTTCGCCGTTCCGCGTAGGTGTAGCGAACGAGAGCAACGTGCTGGCCCGGTATGTGGGCGGTGACGCGTCCGTGTTGTCAGGGCTGATGGTTGGTGCCGATTCGCTGCGCAACCGTCCGTTTGCGGTGGACGTGCCAAACGCATACAAAGGCCTGGGCCGGGTCATCATGTTCTCGAACAATCCCGTTTATCGTTGGCAGAATCACGGAGAGTTCAACATGATCTTCAATTCAGTCATGAACTGGAACGACGTGCCAGGTGCGCCGGTGCCGGTTATGAAGTAGGGGGGCGGGCGCGGCCACATGGTCGCGGAATCGCCGGGGCTGTTTGGCGCGTTGTTGCACCGATTTGCGGCGAGGTTCACGCCAACGGTTGGACTCGATGATGCTGTGTCACCTTGGGTGATGCGGCATCATTTTGTTGCGGGGGGTGCGGTTTCGTTGCACCGCCCGGAACCGCTCGCCGTCAGCAGTGTGACACGATCATATGCCAAATCATCCCGCGGACGGTTGGAATGCGTCGTTGAAGCGGTGACCGCTCTCTGGTTTACCATCATTGGTGTGTTGCTGTGCGGTATGGCCTTGGCCAATACCCACCTCGCGAGACTTCCACTCACCCCGTCCATGCTCTATCTGGCCGCGGGCATCGTGCTCGGTCCGCTTGGCGTAGGCCTGCTGTTGATTAATCCCACCGAGCAATCGCATTTGCTCGAAGTGGCTGCCGAAGTGGCGGTGCTCGTTTCATTGTTTGTCGCAGGCCTCAAACTTCGTTCGGCACTGAACGACAAACGGTGGAAGATACCGCTGCTGCTCGCCACTGTCGGCATGGCGGTCACCGTTGGACTCGTGACGCTTTTGGGTGTATACGGCCTGGGACTTCCGCTTGGCGCCGCAGTGCTGCTGGGCGGAATTCTTGCGCCCACCGATCCCGTGCTGGCCTCCGACGTGCAAGTGGAAAGCCCGACCGATCGGGATAGGTTACGCTTCAACTTGACGGGAGAAGCGGGGCTGAACGATGGAACGGCCTTCCCGGTTGTCATGCTGGGTCTTGGACTGCTCGGCCTTCACGAATTGGGGGCCTATGGTTGGCGGTGGCTGGCCGTGGACGTGGCGTGGGCCGTGATTGCTGGCGTCGCGATTGGTGGATTGTTGGGCACGTTGATGGGGCGGTGGGTGGTGCATCTGCGTACGACGCACCACGAAGCCGTTGGGCGCGATGATCTCTTGGCGCTCGGCCTCATTGCACTCGCGTATGGTGCCGCATTGTTGCTGCACGGCTATGGATTCCTCGCGGTGTTTGCTGCCGGCCTCGCGTTGCGTCGTATTGAACGGCTGCAGAGCGACAGTCCGACCGCGAAGGACGACGCCGTTGCCGCTGATGCGCCGACGACCGCAACGGCGTCGCACAAGGAAATGCTGGAGGGAGCGGCCACCAGCGATGCGACGGCTCCTGCCTATATGGCCGAAGCGGCTCTCGGGTTTACCGAGCAGTTGGAGCGCGTGGCCGAAGTGGCCATTGTGCTGGTGCTTGGCGCCATGTTGACCCCTCGCACTTTCGCACTCGATGCGTGGTGGTTTGTCCTGGCTCTTTTTGTGGTGGTACGCCCTGTCGCGCTGTTTTCACTCCGCCTTCGTCACACGCCACCTGAAAAATTCCGTTTGATGGCGTGGTTTGGCATCCGCGGTGTGGGATCGTTCTACTACCTCATGTACGCCTTGCAGCATGGCGTGCAGGGTGCCCTGGCTGATCGTCTCATCGCCGTCACGTTTACAGTGATTGCGGCGTCGGCGGTGGTGCATGGCATTTCGGTCACGCCGTTAATGCGGCGGTATGATCGTTTGCGCCACGTGGGGAGCAGCTTGCAATTCCGGAGAGGGATGTCCCGGACGGACAGGTCGGCGTCTTGATGGGACCATGAGGGAGAGCAGCCCCGCGGCGGGGTGTAACGATTCGAACCTGAGGTCCCACTTGTCGGCAGATCGGGTCGTTTCGGTGAGCCCGATCCTTGCGCAGACTGGAAAAAAGTTGCAATGCTCATCCTGTCTGCATTTCCCGGCTCCCCGGGCCTCCGCTTCCCGCTCGTTCAACTCCCACCCCGCCCAACCATGGCCCTCTGGAAAGACTCGTCCTCATCCGTCAAGGAACCGCCGAAGGAACCACCCAAAGACCCGACCCGCGATTCCGCCGCGTCCGCCGCGAACCTTGCACCTGCTGCAGACTCGACGAACCCGGTTGCCCCCGACGTGCCAGCAATGGCTCCCATTCTCCCCGCCGTCGCCACCGCCACTGAACCGCGAGCCAATCCGATGACTGCCAGCGTTACGCCCATTCGTGATCTCGATGCACGCCGCAAGGAATCCGTCATCACGGAAGAGCTGACAATCGAAGGCAAGATTGAGGGCGCTGGGAATGTGCGTATCGCCGGAAAGTTCAAAGGCGAAGTGAACGTGCAGGGCAATCTCGTGATCGAACAGGGAGCCAAGGTGACGGCCAATGTTCGCGCGCAAACCATCACGATTGCCGGCGAGTTGGAGGGGAACATTGAAGCCGCAACGCGCGTGGAGTTGCTCGAAACGGGCGTGTTGACCGGCGATGTCACCGCCGATTCCCTGACAGTCGCGGCAGGTTCACGTATGCGTGGCACCGCCGATTTCGGATGGACCGATAAGAAATCGCGCACCCCGTGAGTACGGTGCGCGCGGGATCACCCGGCGCCGCCCGGGTGTGTCCGCACTGTCGTCAAACCATTCTGGAAAGTGCGTCGGTCTGTCCCGCGTGCCGACATCATCTGCGCGCGGGATCGAGCAAAACCGAAGCGCGCGCGGCGAATACCGAAACCGCGCTGCTTGTTGAGGGCACGATTGCACACGCGGCGTCCCATCAGCCGTGGGAGTATTCCGTGCTCCTGACCGTGAAAGACGACAAGGGAAAGGAAATTTCGCGTCACGTCGCAAGTGTCGGTGTGTTGACCGGGGCGACGCAGCGATCTTTTACATTGGCGGTGGAAGTGTTCAAGACGGGAACATGAGTCGGCCCAGGTAGCAGGGACAGGAACCCGCTGAACGGTTCAGCGATTGTACACGAGCTGAAACGCGCTTGCGCGGCGCGAGCTCAGGGCCGCCCGAACCAGCGCGCGTCCGATGCAAACGCGAGGACGACCGTGTGATTGCGTTCCATGTCGGTCCCGTTTGCACGCAACACAATGTGATTCATGTAGCCGAGTTCCGTTCGCAGTTTCGGGCTCCACTGTTTGCCCACGCCGACGAAAGCGCGATTCTGATCAAACAGGTTGAACCGCACCTTCTGTCCGAAATTCATGAAAAGCTCATTGGATGCGGCCAGATACAACTTGCCGTTCTTCGGCGCACCACCACCCGGTGCTCGCACCACGCGCGCCATGTAACGAAGGCGGTTGGAGTAGTTCCATCCAATCGGTTGCGCGGAATCGGGGCCCGTGGTGCCAAGGCGTTGTAGCCACCGCTGTTCCAGCCGGTATCGGTGATTCCACGAGAATTTTCCGGTGGTCGCGTTCATGTCAAACTGCTGCCACAAGCGATGCTCGCTGAAGCGAATAACCGTCGGGACAAAGTCTTCCGGCGGAAATGTGTGGGCAAAGAGGTAGCCGCCACCTACGCGCACGCCTGGTGATAAGACGCGCAGCAATCCGGTGCGCACAAACCGTTGCATGGGCTGGCGTCCCGCATCGTACTGACGAAACTGCAGCTCGGCCAGCACGCGCCACTTGTCGGAGATGGGATGAATGCCGGTGTAGTTCGTCCAGGCAGCGGGCTGCGAAACGACCGTACGAATGCTCTCCTGGGCCGTGCTGCCTTGGGGCGAGGCGATGCAGAAACCAGCGGCGATGAGACTGCCCAGCAGCGAGCGCCAACGGGTTGCCGGGCGGACCGGCGTTAATGGTGTCATGGTAGTCAAAAATATCAGGGTGCGCACGACGTGGTTACTGGTCGACCTGTGTGTTGGCGTATGATTCGAGATACCCGCAGCGCTCACAGCGGTACGTTGTCACAAGGAAACGCTCGCGATTCATGGTCTTGGCGCGACCAGTCCACCATTTCTCAACCGGCCCGTCCATCCATTCCTCTTCGGCCGCCACGTCACTGTCTCCCCTGCCGAGTATCGTGCCGGGCTGCAATCGGCCTTGGCATCGCGGACAACCAATTGGTACGCTCATCATGGTGTTTTCCTCAGAGTTGGGTGCAGCAACCGGAGCGCTGCAAAATTAAGCCAGCACGCCAGCTTGGTCACTACCTCTCCAAGCAACTCAACTGCGCTTATTTCACGACGGGGCACGTGTTCTCCACTTCCATTGCCTCAAGCATCATGCTTCGGCCAGGACCCGGCATGGTTGGTGTGGCCATTTCGTCGGGACGCGCTGCAGTTCCCGCTTGATGCCGTCTTGTCACGCGCATCCGGCTTGAGCGGTGCGCCTTACTTGAACCGCATCCCGTTCGGGGCAATCGTTCCCTTGACCGGAACAAACGGCTTTGCCGCTGGGGCGGCGGGTGCACGGTTCGGCGCACGATTGGGCGCCGATCGATTGGGCGACGGACGTGCAGACTCGGCACCGCGCGGACGCTCTTCGCGCGTTGGAGCGGGCGTTCTGGGCGTTCCCGCGGCTGACGGGTCTTTCCGCATGCTCAGCGCAATGCGATTTCGTGCGAGATCGACAGTCTGCACAGTGACCTTCACTCGCATGCCGACGCTCACCACCTCGTTGGGATCACGAATGTAGCGATCGGCAATCTGACTGACGTGGACGAGTCCGTCCTGATGCACGCCGATGTCGACAAAACAACCGAATGCGACAATGTTCGTCACGACGCCTTCCAGCACCATGCCCGTGGCGAGATCGGATGGTTTGGTGAGATCATCGCGAAAGGCTGGCGGTTCGAACGCCGCGCGGGGATCACGTCCCGGCTTCTTCAGTTCGCCCAGAATGTCGCGCAACGTTGGCAGTCCAACGTCCGCACTGACGTATTTCGTTGGCTCGAGTTGCGCGAGCAATGCATCGTTACCAATCAGTGAGGCCACGTCGACGGACAGGTCGCTGGCCATTTGTTGCACCAACTTGTAGCGCTCGGGGTGCACGCCGCTGGCATCGAGCGGGTGTTGGCCGCCCCGCACCCGGAGGAATCCCGCCGCCTGCTCAAATGCCTTGGCGCCGAGTCGGGGCACATCTTTCAAGGCGGCCCGTGAGTCGAGCCGTCCACGTTCGTCGCGCAACGCGACAATGGACTGCGCCAATCCGGGCCCGATGCCCGCCACGTAACTCAACAGCGCGGCCGACGCCGTGTTCACTTCGACGCCCACTCGGTTCACGCAGCTCTCCACAATTTCATCGAGGCGCGCCTTGAGTCGCGTCTGCTGCACGTCGTGTTGATACTGCCCGACCCCGATGGATTTGGGGTCGATCTTGACCAGTTCCGCAAGCGGATCCTGCAGCCGCCGAGCGATTGACACGGCTCCACGCAGTGACACATCCAATTCGGGAAACTCTGCCCGCGCGAGGTCGGAAGCCGAATAGACTGAGGCGCCGGCTTCGTTCACGACGACCACTTGTGGCGCTGGCACCTTGATATCGCGCAGCGCAGCACGCGCCAGGGCTTCTGTTTCGCGACTGGCCGTGCCGTTGCCAATAGCGATTAACTCTGGAGTAAATCGCGCCACCAACGTGCGCAGCGATTCGGAGAACCGATCGTCCTGATGCAGATACAACGTGTCGGTGTGCAGCAGTGCGCCGGTGTTGCTGACGACCGCCACTTTTACGCCCGTGCGGAAGCCTGGGTCGAGCCCGAGGACCCGCTTCTCACCCGCCGGTGCAGACAGCAGCAACTGTTCGAGATTGCGCCCGAAGATGATGATGGCTTCGTCATCGGCGCGGGTTTTGAGTTCCACGCGCAATTCCACTTCAATGGCCATGGCGATAATGCGTTTGTACGCATCGGCAGCGGCGGTGGTGAGTTGCTGCACCGCTTTGCGCGCCGCGACTGTTTCCCGCGTCAGGCGCGCATTGATTTCGTCCACGGGCGCTTCAATGCGCCAGTGCAACTGCCCTTCGGTTTCGCCGCGACGAATGGCCAACATGCGATGACTGGGAATGCTGGTGATGGCTTCGCTGTATTCGAAGTAATCCTTGAACTTGGAGTCGTCGGATTGTTTGTCTTTGATGACGTTGCTTTTGACCTGCCCTTTCGCGCGCGTGGTGTCGCGCACCCAGCCGCGCACGCCGGCGTCTTCGGCCACCAGCTCGGCGATGATGTCGCGCGCGCCCTGCAGTGCGGCTTCCGCCGTCGGCACTTCGAGCGTCTCGTTCACGAGGGTCGTCGCCAGGGCCACGGCGCCCGCATCATCCAGGCTGCCTTCCCACATCAGGTCGGCCAACGGGCCCAGGCCCCGTTCGCGCGCAATCATGGCGCGAGTGCGACGTTTGGGTTTGAACGGCAGATACAAGTCTTCGATGGCTTGTTTGGTTTCGGCCGCGAGAATGGACGCGCGCAGCGCGTCGGTCATTTTGCCTTGCTCGTCAATACTCTTGAGCACGGCGGTGCGGCGGTCTTCCATTTCGCCAATGTATTCCGCGCGATCACGCACATCGCGCAACTGGACTTCGTCAAGCCCGCCAGTCGCTTCCTTGCGATATCGTGCGATAAACGGAAGCGTGGCTCCATCGGCAAACAGTGCGAGGGTGCTCTGCACACTGACGGGGGCAATCGCGAGTTCTTTCGCGACGCGCAGGACGAGTTCAGGCGAATATGGCATGGAGCCGCAACATCGTCGGCTCCAGTGTCATTCGCAAGCGCTTGACTTACCGCGACGCTACCGAATTGCCGAACCCTTCTGCGTTTGCGGCAACCCCTCGTCCATCCACTTTGGCATCGGCGCACCCTTGAGGTAGTGGTCGAAGTACTGCTTCATGCGAATCTGAAAGTCCTTCTGGTTTTCCTTCTTCGCCAGGTGATGCGGCTCGTCCGGATACGAAAGCAGGATGACCTGTTTGCCGTTGCGCCGCGCGGCGTTGAAAAATTCGAGCCCCTGCACCCAGTCCACGGCACCGTCGGCCGTGCCGTGCAGAATCATGAACGGCGTCTGGATTTTCGTGACGTGATGCAAGGGTGATTGGCTTTCGTACAGGTCGTGCGAATTCCACGGCGTCGCGTTCTCGCCCATGCGCACCTGCCCAATTTCCATGATGCCCTGCTGTACGGTGCCGGTTTGTTTGTACAACTGGTCGTAGAAGCTCACCAGATTGGTGGGCGGCGCGCCGGTCACGACCGCCGCAAACATGTTGGTTTGCGTCACAATGAAGGACGACTGGTAACCACTCCAGCTATGCCCCTGCAAACCAATGCGTTTCGGATCGGCATACCCCAGTTCGATAACCTTCTTCACGGCGGCAGTGACACAGTCGACCGCAGAAGTGCCGGGTTTGCCAATTTCGTACGTGATGTCCGGCTGCAACACCAGATACCCGTCGCTCGCGTACGTGGACATTTGCGGGCGATCGTCAAACGCCGGCATGGAGAAGTTGTGGTGCGTGTTCGACATCTTCTCGTAGAAATACACCAGCATCGGATACTTCTTGCCTGGCTCGTAATTCGCCGGCAGGGTCAACGTGCCCTGCAATTTCTCACCAGTGCGAATTTTGTAGTCCACCAACACCTTGGTGCCCCAGGCGTATTCGCTCAGTATGGGATTCGCATCGGTCACCTTGCGAGGTGCTGCGAACGACTTGTTGGTCACCCACACATCGGGCGAGTCAGTGAAACTCTGCTGCGTGAACAGGACGCGGTCAGCCTTTGCCGCGGCTGAAACGCCGCCGACGCTCTTATCGGTCCAAATAAGCGGTCGTGGTGCCGTGCCCGGCTCGATGGTGTAATAACCCGACTTCTTCGTCCATTCGCCGTACGCGCTCACCGTGAGCGGCCGGGTCAGGTCCACACCCTCGTCTTCGGGCTGCGGCGCGCCACCGCCGCCACCACGTCCACCGCCACCACCGGCGCGATCGAGGCGCACCAGACGGAAACGAATTTGCTCCTTCGCGCCCATGCCGCTGGTGAGGTTCACCGCCTTGCCACCTCCCAGTGGTACCTGCCAGATATCGAAGTCATCGTACAACAGCACGGCCTTTCCATCCTTGCTCCACCCGGCCGTACCGTACGTGGGTTTTTCGTACGGATGATCATCGCCGACATCAACAAAGTTGCGGCCCGCGAGCGCGTCGAGATTGGTCTTTGTGCCTGTTTCCAGATTGTAGGCGTACGTCTTCTTGTCTTTGAGATACAAGAACCAGCGACTGTCCGGCGACGTCCCCATGGTACGCGTCATGGCCTTCTCGATCAGCGTGCGCTCGCCGGTTTCCATGTGCACGCGATAAAAATCGGACTTGGTACCGCCCCACGACACTTCCAGGCGATAGGGCGCATCCAGGCGGCCAATGCCCCACCGGCCGTTCGCCGTGGGTGTCACTGTGCGCATGCTGCTGTCGGCCAGTCGCACAAATTTGTTTGACGCAAGCATGAATGCGGCCGCGTGCGTGGACCGTCGCTCCTGCGCGAGACGCACGACCTGCTGCGACTGCGGTTCAGGATCTTTGTAGTGCCAGATGTCGACGTTCGCCTGTGGTTCGTCGCTGGGCGCCGGCTCCACTTCCTGATCCTTGATACCGAACACAAGGCGCGACGCATCGCGTGTGAAACGCGGCGGTGTGAACTCGCTGACCACCATGCCGGCTGGAAAGCCGGCGGTTTTGGTGGGGTCGAATTCCATCATCTGCTGCGACGCGGTGCCGACACCGGTGAACACCAGCAACACATTGTCCTTGTGTTTGCTGGTGGCCTTTTTGTCGCCGCGCAACGCGGTGAGATTCGCTCCCTTTTCGCTCCACGCCATTTGGTCGAAATCGGCCGCCGCGCTGGCCAATGCGCGCGCCTCATTCGTAGTGAGATCGAGCAGATACAGCCCATTGCCCAGTCGTTCCGCCGCATCAACGGTGTACGCCAGGAATCGGGCGGATTCGTTCAGTTCGAACAGGTTCACGTTGCCGATATTGCGCGTGGCACCGGTGGCGAGTTCACGCACAATGAGATCGGCGCCGTTGTGCCTGGCGTCCGCCACCGCCTTGTTCGTGCGCGCCAACACCCATTTGCTGTCTGTCGAAAAGCGAAACGACTGGATGTTGGCCATCGGGGTTTTTTCGCCCGTGGCGAGGTTCAGCAATTCAAAGCGGCGCAACGCGCCGGGCGTCGCACCACCACGTCCCGCAGGCACGGGTGCTGGTACCGGTACCGGCGCTCCACCTCTTCCCGCTCCGCCACCACCGCGCCCACCACGACCCGCCGTGGGCGGACTGACATAATAACCGGCCCACTTCGAATCGGCCGAGAACACCGCCGCCGAACCGACGGGAACTGTGTAGAGCTTGTCGCCGTCCAGTTGCTTGAGGTACAACGTCGCATCGCCTTCGTTGGGCGTGTACGCGTACGTCATCCATGCGCCGTCCTCGGATAAGGACGTCGCCCCCACACGGTTCCAACGGCCGTAATCGGCCAGCGACAACACTTTCTTGCCACCAGACATTTTGGGCGGAACCGCCGCGCCTGATGTGGCATCGACCGTGTTCACGTTGTTCTGCGCGGCGGCCGAGCCGGCGAATGCCAGCGCACTCGCGCCAAGCACGAGCGCACGCACCGTGCGCGAGGTGGAGGGGTGACGCATTCTCAAACTCCGGGAAGCGGAGAAACTGGGATGGGAGGGACGACCCGTGCGAAGTTACGCGAATCGGCTCGCGGCCGTTAGGCCACCGATTGCTCGGGAACCGCGTATCTTTCCGAGAGCGTCCCGCCTCCGCACCTCACCGCCCCGATGACCCTCGCGATGACTTCCCGCCGCCACATGCTTGCCGCGCAATCAACCGTTTGCGCCGCCTCACTGTTCGCGCTTACGACCACGCTCGCTGCGCAAGACCGGCTCAAGACCATGCCGGGGTACGAGCAGTTCACGCGCATGCAAACGGCCGTGCGTGGTGATCCCGCCTTGAAGACTGGCGCGATTGTTGCCACATGGAGCGCGGACGGCAAGTCGTTCGAGTTCACGCGCGATGGCAAACGCCAGCGTTTTGAGACCGCCTCGAAAAAAATCACGCCAGTGGCCGAAGCAACTTCTGCGGCCGGCGCGGGCGGCGGGCGCGGTGGCCGTGGCGGCGGTGGTGGTGGGCCCGAGCGAGGACGGCAGGTCACGGAAATGTTATCCCCGGACAGCACGCTCAAGGCGACGTATCGCGACCGGAACCTGTTCGTGAGCGCCGCCAACGGGTCGAACGCGCAAGCGCTGACAACGGATGGCAGCGAAGAGAAGCGCATCAAGTACGGCACCGCGAGCTGGGTGTACGGCGAAGAACTGGCCCAAACCACCGCCTTCTGGTGGTCGCCCAACAACAAGTACCTCGGCTACTATCGCTTCGACGAAAGTGGCGTGCCCGATTATTACCTGCAGTTGGGGCAAACCAAATTGCAGAGCACGATTGATACGGAAGCGTACCCGAAATCAGGGGTCACGAACCCGGTCGTGGATTTGCTGGTGTACAATCCCGCCACCAGGCAGTCGGTGAAGATGGATGTGCGCGACGGCCAACCCCTCGATAACTCGGTGATTGGGCATTACGTGTACAAGGTGGGATGGACGCCCGATGGCCAGGAAATCACGTTCAATCGCACGAACCGCCGACAGAACGTCATGGAGTTCACGGCGTGTAGTCCCGACACTGGCACGTGCCGCGTGATTGTGCGCGAGGAGTGGCTGCCCAGCTGGACCGAGAATCGCCCGTTCATACAGTACCTCAAAGATCAGAAGCGATTCATCTGGAGTTCGGAGCGCACGGGCTTCCGCAATTTTTATTTGTACGATATGACGGGCAAACTCATCAACCCGATTACGACACTGGGCGCCGAAGTGGCGAACGTCGTCAAGGTGGATGAAGCGACCAACACCATGTGGTACATGGCGCGCGACGGGGAGAATCATCTCAAGATGCAGCTGCATCGGGTGGGCCTGGACGGCAAAGGCGACAAGCGTCTCACCGATCCTGCCTTCAATCACACGGTTTCGTTGTCACCCGATGGCAAACATTTCGTCGACATCGCGCAGACCCACAACATGGCGCCGACCAGCCGTCTGATTGATGGCCTGGGCCGGGTGGTGGCCGAACTGGCCACGAGCGACCTGACGAAGTTTGATGGGCTCAAGCTGAAGAAGGTGGAGATGTTTACGTTCCTCGCAGCCGACGGGAAAACGACGCTGCGTGGCACCATTGCGTTCCCTTCGCACTTCGACCCCAGTCGCAAGTATCCCATTCTGATGCCCGTGTACGGTGGTCCCGCATCGGGCAGCAATACGCCGACGGAGAATTTCACCACACCCAGTCTGAACACCGAATACGGATTTCTGGTGGTAAATCTGGAATCGCGCGCGGCACCCGGCATGGGCAAACGTACGTTGGACGCGATTTACGAGAAGCTTGGACAAGTGGAAATGGACGATATGGCGGCCGGCATCAAGTCGCTGTACAGCCGTCCGTATGTCGACCGGGCGAACGTGGGTGTGTACGGCACGTCGTACGGCGGGTACGCGTCAGCCATGCTGCTCATGCGGCATCCGGATGTGTTCACGGCGGCGTCGGCGTCGTCTCCGGTTACCGACTGGCGGCATTACGACACGATTTACACCGAGCGGTATATGTGGATTCCGCAGGAGAACACGGCCGGGTACGACGCGGGGTCGGCCATGAAGTACGCGGGCAATCTGAAGGGGCGTCTCATGCTGTACTGGGGCACGGCAGACAACAACGTGCATCCGAATAACATGATGCAACTGGTGCAGGCGTTGCAGCGAGCCGGCAAGAGCTTTGAGATACAGGTTGGTCCCGATCTCGGCCACACAGGACTCAACGGCGATCGTATGATGGAGTTCTTCATTGAGAACTTGAAGCCGCGTACGGCCGTGCTGAACTGACACGGAGTGCCGGATTCACGCGGAGCTCGCAACCGAACACCACATGGCCGGTCGATTAGGTTTCGCTCACTTCCGATTGAAGAACCACCCGACGGCAGACCTCATGACGGACCCCACGCCACGACCGCTTCCTGTCCTGCGAGCAATGATTGACTCGCTCGACCACGACTTCCTGCAATTGGCGGCGAAACGCATGGCGCTGGTTGGTGAGGTGGCGGCCTACAAACGTGCGCATCGCCTCAAGGTGCGCGACGCGCACCGTGAACGGGAAATTCTGGAAGACCGCGCCAGCCGCGCCGAGGAACTTGGGCTGCCTCGCGGCGAGATGGAATCGATTTTCCGCATGCTGCTGCGCGCCAGTCGCGATCATCAGTCGGCGTTGCGCGCCGAAGTGCCCATGGATATTGAAACGCGCACCGTCGCAGTGGTTGGTGGGCATGGCCAAATCGGGAAAGTCATGGTGCGCTTGTTTGCCGACCTGGGTCATCACGTGCTCGTCAGCGACGTGAACACGGAGCTGCGCGCGTCCGAGGCGGCCGCGGCGGCCGATGTCACGATCATCAGCGTGCCCATTGACAAGACCGAAGATGTGGTGCGCGCCGTAGGCCCCCACGTGCCTTCGCATGGGTTGCTGATGGACGTCACCAGTGTGAAAGAAGCCCCCGTCGCGGCCATGTTGGAATCGACGCGGGCCAGCGTGCTGGGCACTCATCCGATGTTTGGACCGGGGGTGCACTCCCTGCAGGGGCAGCGCGTCGTGTTGTGCCGCGCGCGCGGTGATGCGTGGGCGAATTGGGTGGCCGACATGCTGAGCGCGCGCGGCCTGGTGGTTACGGAAGCCACACCGCAGCAGCACGATCGCGCAATGTCCATTGTGCAGGTGTTGACGCATTTTCAGACGCAGGTGCTGGGCCTGACCCTGGCGCGCATGGGCATGCCGCTGGAAGAATCGCTGCGCTTCACCTCACCCGCTTACAAGCTCGAACTCTACGTGACCGCTCGGCACTTCGCGCAGTCGTCCGCGCTGTATGGCCCTATTGAAATGCGCAACCCGCGCACGCGGGAGGTCACCGACGCGTTTGCACTGGCGACGCGCGACATTGCAACGGTCCTCGCTGACGGCAATCAGGCCGAGTTTGATGCGATGTTCGCCGACGTGCGCCAGTTTTTCGGTGCATTTACCGACGAGGCGATGGAGCAGTCGAAGTTCCTCATTGATCGCATCGTCGAGCGGGCCTGACGGAAAGGGCATTCGGCCCGCGCGCGAACCGAACATTCTACCGGACGTGCCCGTCAGTTGCTCTGAACACCCGCGATTAAACCCGGAACGAATCCGGTCGCCACTTCTTGATTTCCTGCTTGATCGCCTTGCGCGACGTGAGTCGCTTCTCCAAAACATGGGCGGCGAGTTGCGGCAATTCCTCATCAGAGGCAAAACGCATGGCCACCAACTGATGCACCGTAAACTCGCCGATGCGCGGACGCAGATGTTCGGGCAGCAAACGCTGCAAGCGTAACTGCTCTTCCAGACGAATCAGGCGGTCCTGCACCTTGAGCGGAAACAAGCGAACCAGCGCGTGGTGCACTGCGATGGCTACCGCCAGCAGCAACAGGAAGGCGCTATCCTGCGATGGCGCTTTGACAACCCGCGAGATGCTCCAAATGAGGATGGTCAGCACTACTGGCGCGCCAACGAAATGGTACAGTGGCACCCATTTGGTGTGATTGGAAAAGTTCTGGTCTGCCTGGTCGCTCATAACGCTCGTGAATTGAGGAAGGGGGCAACGGTGCCCTTCGAAAATGTATCGCCGGTGCAACCTCGCATTAATCCTTATGTATTCTATCCCCTTTCAGGCGTCTGGGTGAGCTTGTTCTGGTTGAGCGCAAGTTCCCATCTTGCAATGGCAATCCGACGACGGTTGTATCTACCGAACCCAGCTATATACAAGGTGAAAGTGGCCCCAATTCCTAAGACCACCCGGGTAACGGGCACCACGCCGCCTGCCGCCACGGCGACACCGCTTCCAATCGATTCGCTGCTGGCGCGTGCAACATTGACCGGGCAACGGTTGCAGGCATTGCGATGAAAGCGGGTCGAACCGAACCGGTGTCCGTGCGGTGCGGCCAACCTCGCGTTTTTGCTGCTGGTGTGTTCCGGCTTGTACAGCTGGTGGCCAAAGCGCCCCAGCAAAGCGGCCTTCAAGACGGCGGCGGTGTTTAATCCGCTCTGCGGCGGCGAACACGAAACGCCTCGACTTCTTGCGGCGATCGGCCTGATGTTCGTGCAGGTCGCGACGGCAAAACCCGAGTGGCCGACCATCACCGACTGGCACTGGCGTGGCGGCGCCGGCTGGCGTTTGTGAAACGGAGTCGACGTACAGCCGCTACAGTTTGACATGGCCGCACGTGGCCCCCTCCTTTGATCATGAGTGTTCGATGACCCCACCACGCGATATCAGCCGACGCCACTTCGTACGCGATGTCACCGCGCTCAGTCTTTCCGGCAGCCTGCTGTCCGGTTGCTCGCGCATCCCAGCGCCGGGCGCAGCCGCCACCAATGCTGGCAGCGGAGCGCGCGCTGTGAGACCGGCGGTCAATGGCATTGGCCTGCAACTGTACACGGTCAGCGATCAATTACGCGCCGACTTTGACGGCACCATCGAAAAGGTCGCGCAAATTGGATACACGCAGGTGGAGTTTGCCGGCTACTCCGGGAAAACCCCCGAACAGGTGCGAGCGCTGCTGGACCGGTTCAAGCTCAGAGCGCCAAGTTCGCACATCGGGATGGACTTGTTGCGCCGAGACCTCGAGGCGCAAATACAGATTGCGCAGACCATCGGGCATGAGTACATCACGCTGCCTTCGCTGGGACGCAGCGAAACGCCCATGCACACCGTCGATGCGTGGAAGCGCGTGGCCGACGAATGCAACACCATGGGGCAAACGCTGCGCGGTCGCGGTTTGCGATTCGCGTTTCATAGTCACACCGCAGAATTTGTGGACGTGGGCGGTGGCAAAACTGGCATGGACGTTTTTGTCAGCGAAACCGATGCTGCGGTCTTCAACTTTCAGATGGATCTGGGCTGGGCGCGGGTCGCCAATCAAGACCCGGTTGCGTGGTTCACGCGTTATCCGAACCGTTTTCGCATGTGGCATGTCAAGGACATGTTGAACAGCCGACCCACGATGGTTGGTTTGGGCGACGTCAATTTCAAACCCACCTTTGCGGCGTGGAAGGCCTCGGGCATGGAATATTTCTTTGTCGAGCAGGATGGTGCCGCGAGTGCGCCCGGTGGATCACTGGCCGCCATCGCGACCAGCTACGAGAACCTTCGCAAGCTGCTGGCGTAACAGCGCACATGCGGAAATGCTCCATCACACGTTTGGCGCGACCGATCGCATGGTTTGGCATCACGTCGGTCGTTGCTTCGCTGGCCGGCGCGCAGGTGTCCCCCCCCGACCCATCCACCCTGAAAGTGGCAGCGACGTCGGGCGCGCAGGTGTACGCCATGACGTGTGCCGCGTGTCATCAGGCGAATGGCGCGGGACTGGCCGTGCAGTATCCGCCCCTGGCGTTCAGCGAATTTGTGACGGGCGATGAACAACGGCTCATTCACATTGTGCTGCGTGGATTAACCGGCGAAATAGAAGTGGAAGGGGAGCTGTTCAAGGGCGAGATGCCTGGATGGGCGCCAGCGCTGAACGACGTGCAGGTCGCGGCAGTGCTGACGTACATTCGAAAGTCGTTCGGCAATACCGCGTCAGCCATTGCGGCACCGCAGGTTGCTGCGGTGCGTGCGGCGACGGCGCAACGCACGAAGCCGTACACCGCCATTGAACTTGCGAAATTGCGAACGGCCCGGCCCCAGTAGTCAGGGGTTACCGCTCATCACATGCCCTGCGACTGACCGTCCAGCAGCGATGCTGCCATCAACTGCGCCGTCGCCGGCGCCAGTTCGCGACTGAGTTCGCTGTGACTCCCGTCCAGCGGATGTACCTGCCAGCGTGTAAACAGATGGGTGCGGAAGCCATTGCTGCCACGACGCCACGTCAGCGCAACGTCCCGCACGGTCTTGAGGGCCTGCACGAGATGGACGTCCGTTGCCCGCGGCCAGGTCCACGCTGCGTACAACTGGTGATGCACCGCGTGCTTCAATTGCGCCAGCGCACTTGGCGCCTCGGCTTCGTTTTTGTGCGGTGGCGCCAGTGAAGGCCCAAGCAGTGCTTGCACAATCGGATGCCGAAGCACGTAGCGCACCACTGGCCGAACATATGTTTGCATGGCCGATTGCACGACATCGAGCGGGGCGTACGTGTCCACTAGCCACACCGGAATTCGCGAGCGTTCACCCGTTCGGGCACGGCGATTTACCAGCAGGTTCTGCGCCAACAACCCACCGCTGGAGAGTCCGGCCACCGCGACAATACGATCCCATCCCAACTCGTTGGCCAACTGTTCAATGCGCCTATCCAGAAACGACGCCAACTGATCGTGCGGTGCGCGCAGCAGCATCGTTTCGAGATCGACAATGGCGACGGCGTACCCTGCACCCAAACGGCGGACCAGTTCATCACCCAGTCGATATGAGCCCAGCACGTTCCCGAGATTTCCGGGAAAAATTATGACCACCTGTGGCGCATCGACTGGTCCCAGAATGACGGAACAGCCGGGAACATGCGACCGTGATTGGCTCGCCAGCGCGCACAGGGTGGCAAATGTCGGGCGTGAGAGAAACGCTCCCACATCAATGAACAGGCCGTGTTCACGCCGAAGCTGGGACGCCAGACGCATGGCGGCCAGTGAATTGCCACCTTGATACAGGAAGTGGGAAGTCGGTTGGACGTCGTCCGCGGCAATGTTCAGGCGATGCGACCACGCGTCTCTGAGCCTGGATACCGTGCGTTCATGTTGTTCATCTGCCGTCGCGTCGCCGTCGTGACTCACATGACGCCCAAACGCGTCCGGCCGTTCGAGGCGAGAGAGATGCACGAGGTGGCGAAGGAATGCGTCCCCCACCGCAGCCGCACGGCCGTCGTCGATGGCAGGGCTGATGGCTTCAATACTCGCGCGCAAGCCGCCGTCTTCCATCCAGACATGCAAGGTCACGCCGAATCGTGCGCCCTGCTGTGGTACGCGTAACACCCGCGCGCTAGCGGCTCCCATTGAAACAGTGCGTGATGGGTTCAACCGCCAGGTGAACCCGAACATGCTGAGTTGTTGCGCAACCAATGGGTCGCGGCGGCCTAATACCTCCGCAACGGCCAGGCGCGGGAAAAATGTTGGCTGCTGCAACGTCTGCACGGTTGCATGCACGCGAACCAGTGCGGCGGTTTCGGTTTCGTCTGGTTGCAATCCCACATCAATCACGCGCAAATCAATCAGGCAACCCACCGGCTCCACCAGCTCCTCTTCCGCACGTCGCGAGAAGGGTGTGGACACAAAGCGCTGGGACGGTCCGAAGACATCCTGCAACGCCTGACCGTAGGCCACGAGGAGCGGCGTGAACGGTGTGATGCCCCACCGTTCGCACGCGTTCAGCATTCCTGCTGACGTGTCGTCGGTTATGCTCAAGGCCAATTCGCTGCCAACCGCCGGCGCGCGAGGTAACGGAGGCATCGTACCGGCCAGTTCCGCCATCAGCCTGGCCGGCCACTCGTGCACCGCGTCGCGATCGACTGACGCCTTTTCATAGGCCGCAAATCCCAGCGGTGACCCGTACACCGGCGGCAACGGGTGGCCGCGCAACAACGCGTCGAGCTCGGAGAGGCACCGATCAATACTCGCCTCGTCCACGGCCACGTGGTGGATAGTCCAAACCACCAGCATTGAACCATCGGCCACGGGCCAATACCGCACGCGCATGACGCCGTCGCGCGACAGGTCCAACCGCTGGTTGAGGTCGTCCTGCACGCCCGCCGGCCAATCGAAGTCGGTGGGCGCGACTGGTAGCATTGGCCGCCCAGTGAACCAGCCGTCCGCCAGCGATGCCGCGATGATCCCGTGTGAGGGGTCGTGGTGGAGCGCCACCCGCAGCCGGAGCGCCGGATGACGGACTGCGAGCGCGAGGAAGCCGGCTTGCAGCGCAGCGATTGCCGGCGGTTCGGACAAATGCAAGGCGACGTGCACCAGAAACGCACTGCCGCCGGCATCCAGCTCGGCCGCCGCCAACATGGTGCGCTGGACCTGTGTCAGCATGAGCTGCGATTCGGCACAGGCGGAGGGAGCCGACTCGCTGTCAAACATTGCGGCGGTCTCGATCAGCCTGGCCTGGTCGGCAAGCACCGGTGTTCGCAGTACATCCAGGGGCGACAAGTCGCGTCCAAAATGTCGGCGCACCTGCGCACTCAATTGAAGCGCGATTAAGGAATTTCCCCCAAGTGTGCTGAAATTGGCATCATGATGTATTGATGCTGACGGAAAAAGCTTCGACCAAATATCTCCCAGCATTTTTTGAGTATCAGCCGGTGCTGAGGTCGGACCATCGCGTGCCAGCTTTCCGGAGGCCGCCGGTGTGTCGAGGGCCGAGTGGTCGATTTTGCCGTTCGCGTTGAGCGGCAGCCGCTTCAGGCGGTGTAGCTGGCTGGGAACGGCCTGGGGAGGGAGCTGTTGCTTGAGCCATTCCAGCAGGCTGTCAACCGGCGCAGTCTGGCCGGGTTGCTGGGTGTAATACGCCACCAGATGCCGGCTTTCGGCCGAAGTGCCTCGCAACCCAACCGCAGCGCTACTGACGCCGGGATACCGCGTGATGGCGCGCTCGACCTCGTCCAACTCAATGCGATGGCCCTGCAATTTCACCTGTCGGTCGGCCCGGCCGACGAACTCCAGTGTTCCCGCGCGGCCCTGGCGTACAATGTCGCCCGTGCGATACCACGTCTGCCCCTCTATCTCAACGAACTTCATCGCGGTCAATTGCACATCGCCCAGGTAACCTGCCGCAATGCCCATACCGCCGGCGTACAGTTCGCCCTCCGTTGGCTGCACCGAATCGGCGCCAATTCGGACAATCGTTCCCGAAACGGGACGACCTATGGGGATGCCTGTGGCGTTCTCGGTGTCGGCCAGCGTAATGGGATGGCACAGCGTGAACGTCGTGTTCTCGGTCGGTCCGTATCCGTTAATGAGATGCAAATCGGGATACGTGCTGAGGGCCGTGCGCGCGTGGTGTGGCGAGAGGCGCTCGCCGCCGGTCAGCAACTGATTCAGACCACGCAATGCGTCCGGCCGATCGTCGACCAATGCGTGGAAGAGCGCTGCGGTGAGCCACGCGTCACTGATGTTCTGGTCAATCAGAAAATCAGCGAGATCGTCGAGAGTGGGGTTGGCCAATTCCTGCACCACGCAGCACCCGCCATTCAACAAGGGCGCCCACGTTTCCAGCGTGCTCGCGTCAAAGGCGGGTGACGAGGCAAACGCCCAGCGAGCCCCAATTTGCATGTTTGCAAAGTTTGCATTGCAGACCAGGCGCTGAATGCCGGACTGCGGTACCAGCACACCTTTGGGAACACCGGTTGTGCCCGACGTGAACATGACGTACGCCAACGCGTCGGGAGGCATGTCGCGCCAGTTACTGCTGGCGTCGACGGCCTGCACCGTCTCGATGTCGTTCAACTGCAGAATGCGGCAGCCGTCCAGGGACGGTGCGTCAGTCATTTGGTTGACCAGCACTACCTTTGGCCGAATTTGCTCCAGCATGGCAAGCCGTCGCTCGGCAGGGCTCGCCAGGTCGATGGGTGCATACGCGGCACCCAGTCGAATAAGGGCAACCTGCGCAACAATCATCTCTGGTGACCGGCGGAGCAGCAGCGGAACAATGTCTCCGAACCCCACGCCCGCAGCCGCCAGCACGTGAGCGAACGCCGCCGACCGCCGGTCGAGGTCCTGGTACGTGTAGGTTACATGCCGCCCCTCGATGGCTGGAAGCGACGCATGTTTGCGAAAACTCTGTCGCAATGCCGCAGCAAACGACTCCGCGAGCACGAAGTCATTGGAGTGTTCGCGGCGCGATGTCCGCATCGCGTCAGGGTCAGCCAACAGGCGCAAATTGTAACGGTCTGGAAATGTGAGTGGCGCTGGGTCACGCCCCGCGTGTAACTACGGATTTTCCCTGCTTGTAGTATCGGCTGGTGACCGCCGTCTCTTTGAGATACCCGTCTCATCGGACATTGGCAAAATCGGCGCCCCACTCGGCCTCGGTACAAGCAGGGTCCGCCCTGCTCCAGTCGAAGGCCGATCACCAGCTCGGCGTTGATGACGGCGCCGGTGTTCATGCCATGGCACCCGCCGTCGTCACCCCAGCGTGCACTGGGTCCACGCACACCTTCACCGACTTATGAGACACCGGTTTACCGCAGTGATCATCGCGGCCTTCTGGATAGCGGGTTGTGCGGCGCCGAGCAGCAGCGCGGCATCTGCCACAGGTCGCAGCGATTTTCTCAATCCAATTGTCATTGCACATCGCGGTGCCAGCGGGCACCGGCCTGAACACACACTCGAAGCGTATGCATTGGCTATAACCATGGGTGCTGACTACATCGAGCCAGATTTGGTCAGCACCAAAGACGGCGTGCTGGTGGCGCGGCATGAGAATGAAATTGGTGGAACCACGAACGTGGCATTGCAATTCCCCTCTCGAAAAAGCCGAAAAGTGGTGGACGGCGACACGGTAGATGGTTGGTTCGTCGAAGACTTCACCGCGGCAGAGCTGCGCACGTTGCGCGCCAACGAAAGACTGGCCAGCCGGTCACACGCCTTTGACGGCAAGTTTGTCGTTCCCACGTTCGAAGAAGTGTTGGCACTGGTCGATTCGGCGGGGCACCGGCGTGGCCGCGTGGTGGGCGTGTATCCAGAGCTCAAACATCCCACGTACTTCCAATCGATAGGCCTGCCACTTGAGACTCGGTTGCTGACGGTACTGAGCGCCCATGGACTGAATCGTCGCGATGCGGCGGTGTTCATTCAGTGTTTTGAGGCTGAACCGCTCAAAGAACTTCGGGGACAAACGCAGGTCAGATTGATTCAATTGTTGTCGGGTCCCTCTGCGCAAGCGCAGGGGCGTCCGGATGCCACCAGGGAAGACGCGCAACGCGCCATGCGGGCGCGCCTGGCCGAGATCGCAACGTACGCGGATGGGGTCGGGGTGAATACGCGCATGGTGGTCGGCGCCGATTCCACGGCCATTCCGAATTCGCTGGTACAGGACGCACATGCGGCCGGATTACTGGTGCATGTATGGACCCTGCGATCGGAGCGAAATTTCCTTCCGGCTCGGTATCGGGGCGACCCGTTGCTGGAAGTGCGGGAATTCATGACCCTGGGTGTCGACGGTATTTTTGGCGACTTTCCGGACGTCGTCGTGAAAGGCCTGGGCCGGACACCGTAGCGGCTAATTGATCTTCGAACGCAGGAGCTGCGTCCCGTTTCTGCTGGCCACCACACGCGAACCGTCCGCCATTCGCAGCTCCAGCCGGTTGGCGTCATGTGGCGCCACGGCAGCAACACTGTCGAGATTGACGATGTGCGACCGATGCACGCGAACAAACTGCGCGCTGTCCAGCCGTGACGACAAGTCCGCGAGATTGACGTACACGAGGTAGCGCCGTCCCGCCGTGATCACCGCGACATAGTCGCCGTCGGCTTCGAACCGCAGCACGTCACGCACCCGCACCGGGATGATATTCGCACGGTCACGGACAAACAGCCGCGTAAGTACGTGCGGCTCGCCCTGAGCATACGACAGCCGTTCGGCCAACGAGGCCTCGGCCGCGCTCTCGCGTTCGGCCAAACGCGCGGCGAGAAATGGGCGCGCGCGGTCGAGCGCACGCATGAACCGTTCACGACCAAAAGGTTTGCGCAAATAGTCTATAGCGCCCAACTCGAAGGCCGTCATGGCATACTCCTCGTGCGCGGTGGTGAAGATGACAGAGAGTTCGCCCCGCGCGCGCTCGAGCACTTCCACGCCGCTTGCCCCCGGCATCTGGATGTCGAGGAAGACGAGATTGGGTTGGAGTGATTCGATGGCGGCCGTGGCCATCAAACCATCGCTGGCGTCACCCACCCACTCGACCCACGGGACCTCGCGCAGGTACTCGCGAATTGCCTGACGCGCAATGGGTTCGTCATCAACGACCAACGCGCGAATGACTGGCGCGCTCATGACGCCGACTCAGCTGGCATCGTGATGGACACTGCCACGCCGCTTCCGATGGCACCCGAAATGCGCAGTTGGGCCTTGGTTCCGTATCGAGCCTGCAAGCGCTGCCGTACGGCGCGCACACCGATTCCGGGACTGGTAGTTAGCGATTCCGGGTTGGCGCCGACGCCGTTGTCGGACACTTCCAGGTGTAACACACCGTCTGCTTCATGGGCACGCACCACGAGTGTTCCACGACCAACTTTCGCACTCAATCCATGCCGCACGGCGTTCTCGATCAACGGTTGCAACGTGAACGGGGGCAGGGCGCATAACAGTGCATCGTCCGACAGCGACGCTTCCACACACAGGCGGTCACCCATGCGCATTTGCTCGAGCCACAGATAGCTGGCGGAGAACCGCCATTCGTCGTCGAGCGAGACCGACTCGACGCCCTCACGATCGAGGCGCAGCGCGTAGCGGAACAGGTCGGACAAACGTTCCAGCGCGGCCTCCGCGCGCTCGGGTTCGCCGCGCAGCAACTGCGTGACCGAGTGGAGTGTGTTGAAGAGGAAATGCGGGTTGATGTGCGCGCGCAAAGCCGCCAGCTCGGCCTGCGCACGCAATCGTTCCGCGCGTTCGGTGGCGAGCCGCTGGTCGCGTGTCCCCCACGAGCCGCGAATGGCGTACGACACGCCAGCCACTAGACCGTAGAGAAAAAAGTTCGTGGCGAGCTGCCACGGCAGGACGCTCCGAAACACGGTGGGGACGTCCAGCCCTCGCGCTCCGTGCATGAGCGGCAATATGGACCAGACCGCCGCGGCCGTGGCGAAGACTCCGCCCATCGCTACGTGCAGCAAGACGAACTGAAGCGAGAGGACCTCGGGCCACTTCAATTTTCCGGAGATGTACCAGACCAGGATGCCGCTGACCCCGGGTACCACGGCCATCCGGGCCGCCACCGCGAGCACCGAGAGCGGGGGCAGCACCCCGTTCATTTGGATGGTTAACAACACCCAGAACAGCATGAGCAACACCAGAAACCACACCGACCATGGGCCGATGTGGAATCGTCGTTCGACCGCGTCCCAGCGCTCGCGCATTAACGTCCCGGTTCAGGGCTTCGCGCCGAGTGTCCCTTGCAAGATCACCGCTTCGGCTTTGCCCCACGCGGGTGCGAGTGGCAGCGGTTTGTCCGTTTCAAACGCCTTCAACGCGCGCGCCACTAATTCTCGCGCCCGATCAACGCCCCCGCCGTATTCGGGCGGTGTATTCTGCGCGCTATATGCCTGCAGCAGCAACACGCGCGGATTGTTGGGGCCAATCTGCATGGCCTCACCGGTTAATGCCCCGATTTCCATGCCGAGATCTCGACCCAGGTCGGGATCGAGTGCAATGCGGAAGCCCTGCATGGCGGCTAACAAGGCATACGTTTCGGCCCAGTGTAACTTATCGCCCGAACGCTGCAAATCGGTAATCGCCGCGCTCAGGAACGGCCCAGCTTCCTGCATTTTGCCGGACATGAACAGGCTCACCACTCGGCGGTAGTTGGCGAAGCCCCGATAGTGCAGGGCGTACGGATCGTTGGGGAACGCTGTCAGCGCGCGGTCGAGCAGCACGATGGCGCGAGCCAACCGTGCGTCGTTATTGGCTGCGGCCGCTGAGTCGATTTCCACGCGTGCCGAGTCGACGAACTTCGCGGCGGGCGTCGTCGCGGCCGCCTGCGCGCTGAGTTGCGGAGTAGCGAGAGCTACGTTCACCGTTGCGATGGTAATACAGGCGACGGCGGCCATCATGCGGCGAATGGTTCTGGTGGTGGTGTGCATAAGTGTTCCAGTGTCGAAGTGAAGGAGGCGCCGAACTACCGTGCGGCGAGCAGGACGAGATTCCCGCCAACAAAAAACGTGCGACTGACGGTGCTGCGAACTGGAATGCGCACGGAATAGTCGCGCGACCAGGTGTAGGCAAACGTGTTGGTTTGATTGAGTACATTGTTGACGCCGGCATACACCACGCCGAACCGGCTGCCCCCCCACGGCAGCGTTTTACTCACGGTCAGGTCTGTGCGACTGAACGACGGCAGACGTCGGGCGTTCGCCGCTTCGTAGGTAGGGATGTAGACATCGTGTACAGCATCGAACGCAGCACCCAGGATGTCGGTGAAGGGTCGGCCAGTTGCTTGTTTCACCGCAATGCCGGCACTCCATCCCGATTGCCATTCTCTCTGCAGGATGAACGTGGTACTTGATGTCACGTCGAAGTTGGCGCGCACCAACTGCAGTGAGTTCGGATCGGTGCGTTCGGAGTTGGACAGACTGTACGTAAGCCGGACGTTTGTACCGAGCGGCGCGGTGGTGCGCACAAATACGTCGGCGCCCCGCGCACGGCCGTCCAGTTCGGCCACGGTGGCGTACGTGCGCGTCAGCCCAACCAGCGCGTCGTAGTCCTTGGCCCACACTTCGACGCGGAGTTGCCGCAACGTTTCGCCAATCTGCATACCGGCAATCACCATGCGTGCCGACAGCTCGGGCAACCGCGGGTCGGTGTCAACAAGCCGGTCAAGAAACGCTGGGTCGGCCACCTGATGGTACTGCCCGACAGAGGCGGTGAGCGTAACCAGTGCGCGTGGCACCCACGCAAAAGAAACGCGGGGATCGATGGTTCGCGCGGTGGCATATCCAGACTGCGTCGTGCGGATTCCCACGATGAGCTCAGTCGCGGCGCTTGGGCGCGCGTCCAGCGACAGGTGCCAGGCGGTGCGCGTCGCTGCGGCGTTCAACAGCGCCCTGACCGTTGGCGCGTTGGGAGTGGAATTGTATTGATTCTGAGGAAATGTTCCCGTGAAGTCGGCGGACAGGCGCTCAACTTCCATTCCGGCAAGCGATTTGAGGCGCTCGTGAAATGTGATTTCGGCATTGGCACGGGCCTGCACCGACCGCTGCAACGTGTTCTGTTGGTAGGCGCCTTTTTGCTCGTCACGACTGAAGCCGGAGGTGGAAACACTCACAAACGGGCGCACTTTCGCGATGGAATCGGTCCACGACGCAACCACCATGTCACTGTGACCGTCGCTGGCAAAATTGCTGACAGACGCCGGGTCGACAACTGGAACCGCGAAGGCGTTGCGTTGCCATAGGGCAAACATCTTGACCGTCCCGGTACGACGATACTCCCACACCGCGAGTGCGCTCAGCGTCTGACCGTGCGGCGCGGGTGAGAACGCGCGCGGGTTGCCATTCATGACGAGCATGGCGCGCAAGTCGGTGGCGCCGGCCGTCGCAGTGACGCCCAATCCGTGCGGTAGTGCGAGGCCACCGCCAAGCGTTGCTCCGAGAATCGAGGCGTTCACGTTCACATACGACTGCGCCACGCGTCCCTGCGTGCGCAAGTCGACGATGCCGCTCAGTGCATTGCCCCAGTCGGCCCCAAACCCACCGGAGGCAAATGTGATGGAGCTGGTCAGGAACGGGTTGATGGTGCCCGCTACGCTGCCCGTAGGCGCTTCAAATTGGTAGGCACTGAAGAGCGGCGCGCCATCAACGAACATGCGTGTTTCGGTGAAGTCACCGCCACGCACAAAAATGCCCGAACCCTCGTCCACGTTCTGTACACCCGGCAACGTCTTGATCGCGCCACTAATGTCGGCGTTGGAGCCGGGGGTGCTTGCTACCTCGGTTGGTGACAACGATGAGGTGCGGGAGGCGTTCGCGGTATATCGCCCGGCCAGCACATTGATAGGCACCAGCGTGCCAAGTGCGGTCAGGTTCAGGGCCAACGAGTCGGGCGACGCGGCCTCTCGGAAGACAATGGTCGTATCGACCGGAGTGAAACCGACCGCTTTCGCAATCAGGTGAACGGTTGTGCGCGTGCTGTCACCAATGACAATCACAAAACGCCCGTCTTCGCGTGTGACCGTTCCTTCCAGTGTTTCGATGTCGAAAATATTCACGCCAGCCAGCGGAAGACCCTTTGATATGGCGACGCCTCGCAGATAGGCGGGAGCTCGGCGTGCGGTACCGTTGGTCTGCGCATCTATGGCGCCAGGCCAGGCCGAAGCGATGAGCATCGCCGCCACTGCGAGCGTTCGTATGTGAGTACGTGTCTGGTTCATGGGGGGTGGCCTGCGACAATTCGCGCGGGTTCTGCACCATTGGACGGGACCACGCCGTCGGAAGATTCTCCTTTTCGCTGAACGGGCGAGCTGGCTCGGTGGACGGCGGCCGCAGGGCTCGCTGCGCCAATTTCGGAAACCTGTAGGACAGCCGCCGACGGCCGGGCGGCTGATGGTCTCGCGACCGGCGGCCCGCCGCGTCGAACCATGTACCTGATGAAGGTGGCGCACCGGCCAAGCGGAACTCGGTGAATCGCACTGGCGGCCGGGAAGATCATTTCACAAACGGTGACCGGCTGCTAATTTTGCGCGGCGGATTCACTATTCCCTGAGCACTGCGAGCCGACATGCGTAGCCAGTTTCGTACCGACCATTTTTCCCGTCGCGAATTCGTGGGAGGCGTGTCTGCACTGGGAGCCGTCTGGCTGACGGCGGCAGCCTGCGCCCGCGATACAGCAGCGCCGCCACCAGCCGACGCCATGAGTCACGCACCCGTCGCCGACACCCCATCGCCGCCGCAACAGCTGGTGCACTTTTCGGCAGACCAGGCGGCCGATATTGACGCCGTAGCATCGCGCATCATCCCGACCACCGACACGCCCGGCGCACATGAAGCCGGCGTGCTGTTTTTCATTGACCGTACCATGACGACGTTTGCCAAGGAGCAGGCGCCCATGTTTGACAAGGCGCTGGTCGATCTCCGAAAGTCAGTGCAGGCGAAACACGGGGCTGGCGCGACCTTTGCGAAATTGACGGCCGAACAGCAGGACGCGTTGCTCAAGACCATGGAGAAAACTGAGTTCTTCGGCACCATGCGATTTGCCACCATTGCGGGATTCCTCTCGTTGCCCAAGTACGGCGGCAACAAAGACTTCATCGGCTGGGGCGTCGTGGGACAGGAACACGTGTTCGAATTCAAACCGCCGTTTGGATGGTACGATCGGCCGGAAAATCAGCAGGCATTGCTGGGAAGGGTGCTGTAATGCCGTTGCCACAACTCCTGCCGCCCCCAAGCAAGACATACCCAACAGACACGGCTGTTGATTTTGTAGTCATTGGTTCTGGTCCCGCAGGTGGATCGGTCGCGCGCGAACTCTCGCGCGCCGGGTTTGCGGTCGTCGTGTTGGAGCAAGGACCGGCGTTCGGTCCAACCGATATGGAGCACGACGAGCTTGGCGGCTTCATCACAGGACGCTGGTCCAACGATCCAGCGACGCAGCCGCAAACGTATCGCAAGACGGCCAAGGACAAGGCGCAGCAACGGCCGTATGTGCAATACGCACGAGCCGTCGGTGGCACGTCGTTTCATTTCACGGCCAATTACTGGCGCTTTCGCCCCATCGACTTCAACGAGTTTTCTCAACGCGGCAACGTGCCGGGTGCGTCATTGGCGGACTGGCCCATCACGTACGATGAACTCGAACCCTATTACACGGCCGTTGAGTGGGCCATTGGTGTCTCGGGTGAAGTGAGCACCGCGAAAGGCGAACCGCGACATTCCAAAGCGTACCCATTGCCGCCGCTCAACGTGACTGGTCCGGGAGTGCTGCTGGAAGTGGGAGCCCAAAAGCTGGGATGGAGTGCCAAGGCCGCGCCAATGGCCATTCTGTCACGGCCCTACAACGGCCGCCAGCCCTGCCACAACTGCGGGTTCTGTCTGGGCTTTCCGTGTGAGTGGGGCGCCAAGTCGGGCGCGAACTACACCATGATTCCGGAAGCGCTCAAGACGGGCCAGTGTGAACTGCGCACCAACAGCTACGTGCGCAAAATCGAAACTGACAACAGCGGTCGCGTAACCGGCGTGATCTATTTCGACAAGGACAAAAAAGAAATCAGGCAGCGCGCGAAAGCCGTGGTGGTGTGCGCCAACGGTGCAGAAACCCCGCGACTGCTGCTGATGTCAAAATCCAACCAGTTCCCCAACGGACTAGCGAACTCCAGCGGCGTACTCGGCAAACACTTCATGTTTAATGGCGGCGCCATTTCCAACGCCGAATTTGAGCACGAAATCAATGGCCACAAAGGGCCTGTGGTCACACGTATCACGCATGAACTGTTCGAGCTCGACCCGAAGTTGGGATTTATCGGCGGCGGCGGGTACGACTTTCGCGTAGACGTGCCGGCCATGTTGCGGACGCTGAGTATGCCAGGCGAATTCCCACAGTGGGGTGCCGATTTCAAGGCGCGCATGAAACCGTGGCTGCAGAATTCGCTGATGAGTTACGGTCACACGACATCGTTGCCGGTCGAGTCGAACACCGTCGCACTCGATCCCGACCTGAAAGATGCGTGGGGACTGCCGTCCATGCGCGTGACGTTCAAGGAACATGAACACGACATGCGCTTGTACAAGTATTTTCAGGAGCGCGGGCGAGATTTGTTGACGGCTGCCGGCGCCACGAAAATTTACGACAATCCCATTGGGGACGAACCGGGCAGCACCGTGCACCTGCTGGGTACGGCACGGATGGGCAACGATCCGAAATCGTCGGTGGTAAACAAATTCCACCGCGCGCACGATGTGCCAAACTTGTTTGTCGTCGACGGCAGTTCGTTTGTCACCAGCGGGCGGGGCCAGCCGACACTCACCATTCAGGCCCTCGCATTTCGCGCCGCCGATCACATGGCACAGGCGGCGAAACGCGGGGAGATTTAGTGCACGGACCAATAGCTGGCGTGATGGCGACGCCAGCTATTGGACCGATAGTTCGTCGCAGTTATCCGAGCTTCGGTCGTTCCAGATGCCACCCCGTGCTGCTCTGATACTTGTGCGCGACGGAAAGAATGATGTCGTCGTTGTACAGGTTGCCCGCAATTTGCGTACAAATAGGTTGCGGGTTGAGTGGCGGCGGTGGCGGCGCTGCGGCGGCCGTTGAATCCCCACCACGTCCTCCGCCTGCACCGCCGCGACCACCGCCGCCGCCGCCCTGGCGCACACCGAAGCCCATCTGCACCACCACGACCGGATGTCCGGTTTGTGCATGCACGCCGGTGTCGCCTGCCCCAATGTATAAGTCGATGTCTTTCAGATAGCCCTGCCACGCCGTAATCAACATCTGACGACGGCGTTGCGAGTTGATGAAGTCCATTGCGGTTGGTGTGCGACCCGGCACCCAGCGATTGAGTTGGCCGTTGTTGTTGGCCGTGGTGGCCGCTGCCGCAGCCGCTGCACCACCGGCACCCCCACGACCGTCTGCCGCTCCGCCGCGGCCGCCAGCGGCGCCTGCCGCCGCAGTCGCAGCCGAGTCAGCAGCGCCTCGACCACCGCCGCCGCCACCGCCACCGCCACCGCCACGACCACCATACGTCGTGAGCATCGTGGCCATGTCAATGCCGAGCTGCTTGGCTTTGAACTGCACGTACGAGTCGAATGCGGCGGCCGACTCGACATTGATACCGCCTTGACTGCCCGCCACCGTTGGCGGATCGCCCATTTCCACGGGCTTCGCACCAAGCGCCTTCATCTTGTCCAGGAACGCGGCATACACCGCGTCCGGGTTCTGCGCGTTTTGCCGACGCATACCAATGCGCAATTTCGCGAGATCGATATTGGAATCGAAGTGAAACGGCATGGTCAGCGAGCCCGGATCTTTCGCATCACCACCGTGAATGACGTTGAACACGATGGCCGCATCTTGTGCGGTGCGCGTCATGGGCCCAACCCGGTCCATGGACCACGCGAGCACCATGCCCCCATGCCGACTGACGCGCCCAAACGTTGGGCGCAGCGCACTGATGCCGCATGCGGTCGCAGGACTCACAATAGAGCCCGACGTTTCAGTCCCGATACCAAATGCTACGCAGCCAGCCGCAGTAGCCGAACCAGGTCCTGCAGACGAACCGCTTGAGCTCTGCGACAGGTTCCACGGATTTTTCGTGCCGCCGCGAAACCAGTTGCCGCCTTGCGCAAATTGCCCGGTGGAGAGTTTCGCAATGAGTACCGCACCCGCGTTGCGCAGACGCACCACGACTTCGGAATCTTCATCGATAATACGATTCTCGAAATCCAGCGCGCCCCACGAGGTGGGCGTGCCTTTCACCGCGAACAGATCTTTCACGCCCCACGGAATGCCGTGCAGTGGCCCGCGATATTTGCCGGCCTTGAGTTCCGCATCCATGCGCGCGGCGTCGGCCATGCCCTGCTCTTCCATGATGGTCACGGCACACAGCAGCGTCGGGTTCAACTGCTTGAGTCGGTCGAGATAAATTTTCGTCAGCCGAACCGAGGTCAGTTTGCCGGCCTTGATGGCCGCGCCCAGTTTGTAGGCCGGAAGGAATGCAATCTCTTCATCAGACGCTGGCAGCGCGGCGGTTCCCCAGGGCGTTAATCGAAACGCACCGGGTGCCGCGGCCCACGCAAACGGCTGGCGCTTGAACGCGGCCACACCCTGTTCTGCATAGGTCTTTTCCAGCAGCACACCGGTTCCGCCCGGGTACGGCTGAAAGGTCCAGGACACCGGCTCGCCGTTTTCCAGGGGCACCGGAGGCGGCGCGGGCGTCTGTGCGCCGCGCCCACCACCACCACCGCCCGCGGGCGGTTGCGCCAGCGACTTCGCGCCAAATCCAAAGGTCGTCGCGGCCGCGGTTGCCAGAGACAGAAAGACAAACTTCCGTCGATCGACATCACTCGAGAATTCCATACTGCCGGCCAGCTCGTGTGCCTCCAACTCGGCCTGCCCGAGCAGATCCAACTCGTCGTACATCGACATGTTCTCTCCTTCGAAAGTTTTTCGCGGTCCCCGGACTCCGCAGAAATAAGAGCGACGCCCGGAGAACGCAAACAGAGCTTCCGGCGTTGGCCGGGAAAGGCTTCCGGCAAGACATTGAGGCGGCCCGCCGTGGGCAGGGAACGGCAACTGCCTGACGCGGACGACACGGACACGTTGACAACGCAGACCGGTCCGGGTCAAACCAACAATGCAGTTGGCCGTTGCCATTTCCGCAGTCCATCCGCCTTTTCTCCGCAGTTCATCCTTCACAAGCAGTTGCAGTAGCTGTGCCGGTCGAACTACAACCCGCGCAACGCACGAATCGGATCAACCCGCGTGGCCCGAAGCGCAGGAACGGCCGACGCCGCGGCTGTCACGAGGGCCAGTAGCCCAGTGAGACCAAGCAGTGTTTGCCACGGCACCCATTTCAGTCCGTCAATGCGGCCGCGCAACAGCTGATTGAGTGCGAGCGCGAGTGATATGCCCAACACCGTGCCCGCGGCGAGTCGCATGGCTGCATCGCGCAGTATGAGTCCGACAATCGATTGACGACTCGCACCAAGCGCCATGCGAATGCCCATCTCGGACGAACGCAGTTCCACCGAATACGACAGCAGTCCGTACTAGCTGAATCCGGCCAACATCAATCCGAACACCGCGAGCACCGCTGAGACCACCGCGCCCATCCGATCTTGTGCAGTGCGCTCAGACTGCAACCCATGCATCGTGGTCATGCCGTACACCGCCAATGCCGGGTCTACCTGCCGCACCATTTCTCGAAGCGACTCCATCGACACCGAAGCATTGCGATGAATCATGAAATGCAGCTGTTCGGTGGAATTGCCCATCGGGTCCTGGTAGTACGGCAGGAACCAACTCGCACGCATTTCCGACTCGTGCGCGGTGACGGGCGCGACACCCACAACAGTGCGCCACTGTTGGCCCGCCAGTGTCGACCGCACTTTCTTGCCAAGTGGATTTTCGCCGGGCCATGCCATGCGCGCGAACGCTTCGTCAATGATTACCGTGAGCGGCGCATTGGCTGGAATTCTATTCCCCTGGTTAACCTGCGTGACGCTTCGGACCTATCCCTCCCGTTCACCACCCCCCTGCCTCACCAACGCCTCCAGCACCGGAATATCCGCCCTGTCCTGCGGTCGGTCTGAAGCGCGCTTGCAACGGATAATGTCTGCAATACTCGCCGCACTAATTCGCGCGTCCTCAACCTGAAATTGCACCGCATCGCGTTTCAAATCGGCGTATCCGTCAGTGCCGAGTGGGCGGAAGATCACGTTGAGGCGCCCGGCGTCTGTGATGAGGTTCCAGATGTCGGCACGCACCAGCGTGCGCACGTCCACCTCGAATGGCAGTCCCTCGGGAATGCCGTCGACAAAGATGCGGGCATTGAGCTGCCGGAGTGCCGTCGCGAGACGTTCGATGTTCGGGTAATCGGTGGCCGGCGTGATGTCGGCATCGGCGGTGAGACGCGGGAATCCCTGCAGGCGCGCGGCTGTCGCGCCGATTAACACGTACTGCACTTCGCATTGCCACAATACGCCGATTATCCGGAGCGGATCGTACGCCCGTGACTCAGACACGCGACGCACTCGCGAACATGCGTGAAGCGTTGGCAAGCTCCCGCAAGCGGTTGGCGGGGCTGAGCGCCAGAATGCGCTGGACGTCGTCAAGCATGTGCGTGTCTTGGGCGACCGCTGGTCGTGCGGTCATTTCCAGCTCGAATCCCGCGGCGGCGAGGAGGTCGGTGAGCGTCTGAACGCCGGGCGACACCGCCCCCGATTCGATGCGCGCCACCACCGACTGGGCGGTACCCGACAGCTCGGCCAGGCGTCGCTGGGTGAGGGCGGCGCGAGTGCGGGCGTGGCGCAGGAGTACGGAAGAAGAGGACATCCCACAACGATAGCTTATAAGCTATCAGGCTTCAATGTAGCGATCTGGATTCCCTGCGATGATCGCATCGGCCGGACCTTGCTGATGTAACGCTGAACCAAGACATAGGTTGGTGCGAATGTCACACCCCGTCGTTATGCTATCGTCGTCACGCTTGATTCCCGCCCTCATCCCACTGTTCCGACCGCAATGACCCTCCGACCGTAATGCCAAAACTGAGTGAACGGGACGTCTGCACCAAGCTGATCACGCCCGCCATCGTGAAGGCCGGTTGGGACATCCAGACCCAAGTCCGGGAAGAAGTCGCCTTTACGGCCGGCCGGATCATCGTGCGCGGGCGCCTGGTCACGCGCGGAAAGGCCAAACGGGCCGATTACGTGCTGTATTACAAGCATCTCCCAATTGCCCTGATTGAGGCCAAGGACCAATCATACGCCGTGGGCGCCGGCATGCAGCAGGCGCTGGACTACGCGGTCACGCTCGACATTCCGTATGTGTTTGCCTCAAACGGATCGGGCTTTCTCTTTCACGACCGCACCGGCAAGAGCGTAAGCCCGGAGCAGTCGCTGACGCTTGCTCAATTTCCGGCGCCCGAGCAACTCTGGAAGCAGTATCAGTCGTGGAAAGGCCTCGCACCTGCGCAGGCGGCAGTCGTGTTGCAGGACTACTACGACTCCGAGCGGAAAGAACCGCGCTACTACCAACGCAACGCGATCAACGCGACGGTCGAAGCGATCGCGAAAGGACAGAATCGCATTCTGCTGGTGATGGCGACGGGCACGGGAAAGACGTACACCGCGTTTCAAATCATCTGGCGCTTGTGGAAGGCGAAGCAGAAGAAACGCATTCTGTTTCTCGCCGATCGCAACGTGCTGATCGATCAAACGATGGTGAATGACTTCAAGCCGTTTGGTCCGGCGATGGCGAAACTCAGTACGTCCAGCAAAACGATTGAACGCGCAGACGGCACCGAAATCACACTGCCGCTCGCGATCGACAAGAAGCGCCGTATCGACACAGCCTACGAAGTTTACATGGGACTGTATCAGGCCATCACGGGCCCGGAAGACCGCCAGAAGATCTATCGCGAATTCTCACGCGACTTCTTCGATCTCATCGTAATCGACGAATGTCATCGCGGTAGCGCCGCCGAAGATTCGGCGTGGCGCGAAATTCTCGAGTACTTCACCAACGCCACGCAAATTGGCCTGACCGCAACGCCCAAAGAAACGGAGTACGTCTCAAACATCGACTACTTCGGCGAACCGGTTTACACCTATTCACTGAAGCAGGGCATCAGCGACGGGTTCCTGGCGCCATACAAGGTGATCAAGGTGCATCTGGACGTCGACATACAGGGCTACCGACCCGCGCGCGGCGAGCGTGACAAACACGGCTACGAAATTGACGATCGCATTTACAACGAGAAGGATTTTGATCGCACGCTGGTCATCGACGATCGCACGCAGCGCGTTGCCAAATGGATCTCCGATTACCTCAAGGAAAGCCTCGACCGATTCCAGAAAACCATCGTCTTCTGCGTGGATGTGGAACACGCGGCTCGCATGCGCCAGGCGCTCATCAACGAGAACGCCGATCTCGTACAAGCCAACGCACGATACGTCATGCGCATCACTGGAGACGACGACGAAGGCAAAATGCAGCTCGGCAATTTCATCGACCCCGAAAGCACGTATCCAGTGATCGTGACGACCTCACGCCTGTTATCCACAGGCGTTGATGCACAAACATGCCGCATGATTGTGATTGATCGCGAAGTGGGCAGCATGACGGAGTTCAAGCAAATTGTCGGTCGCGGCACACGCGTGCACGAAGGCACGGGCAAGTACTACTTCACGCTGGTCGATTTCCGGAAAGCCACGAATCATTTTGCCGATCCCGATTTCGACGGCGAACCGGTGCAGATCTACCAACCCGGCGAAGACGACAAGCACCTTCCGCCCGATGACGAAACACCAGGTAACGACGATGACGGAAATCCGCTGCCACCCGAGCCGGGTGCAGACGAAACGATCATCGTACAACCCACCGTCTACCCACCAACCGACGACAGCAACGCTCGGCCCACCAAGTATTATGTGAAGGAGCGTCCGGTGTCGGTGGTGCTGGAGCGCGTTGAATATCTCGACGACAACGGACGCCTGGTCACGGAATCACTGCGCGAGTACAGCCGCAAAACCATTCGTCGTCAGTTCACGAGTCTCAATCAATTCCTCAAGCGGTGGCGCGAGGCCGAGCGAAAGGAGACGGTGATTGCGGAGCTGGCGGAGGAAGGGCTGCTGCTGGAGCCGTTGATGGACGAAGTAGGCAAGGATCTCGACCCCTTCGACCTCATCTGCCACATCGCCTTCGACCAACCCCCGCTCACTCGGCGCGACCGAGCCAACAGCGTGGTGAAGCGCGATGTGTTTACCAAGTACGGACCGCAGGCACGTGCGGTGCTGGAGGCGTTGCTGGCGAAGTATCGCGACGAAGGTGTCGTGACGGATCTTGATAACGTGAAGGTGCTGGAAATTTCGCCGTTTAGTTCCATGGGCACGCCGTTTCAGCTCATCAAGCAGTTTGGAAACCGCGCCGGTTTTGAAAAGGCCGTGCACGAACTGCTGAACGCGTTGTACGCACCAAACCCGCAAAAGGAATCAGCGTAACCGATGTCAGCTCGTACGACGGTCAAATCCATTCAGGACCTGATGCGCCAGGACGTGGGCGTTGATGGAGACGCGCAGCGTTTGTCACAGCTGTGCTGGATGTTCTTTCTCAAGATCATTGACGATCAGGACGCGCAGCTGGAGGAAATGGAGGACGGGTATCGTTCGCCCATTCCGAAGAAGCTCAAGTGGCGTACGTGGGCGGCGAATCCGGAAGGCATGACCGGCGACACGCTGATGGAGTTTGTGAACACCGATCTCTTTCCGGCGCTCAAGGAGTTGCCGGCGCGTGGTGACAGTGCCAATCGGGCGCGGGTGGTGCGCAGTCTGTTTGAGGATGCGTACAACTACATGAAGTCGGGTCACCTCATGCGTCAGGTGATCAACAAGATCAACGGTGTCGACTTTAATGATTTGGCCGAGCGGAAGCACTTTGGCGAGGTGTACGAGCAGCTGCTGAATGATTTGCAGAACGCCGGCAACGCGGGGGAGTACTACACGCCGCGTGCGGTGACGCAGTTCATGGTGGAGCGTATTGATCCGCATCCGGGTGAGACGTTGTTTGATCCGGCGTGTGGCACCGGCGGATTCTTAACGTGCTCCATTCGCTACATGCGCGACAAGTATGTGAAAACCGTCAGGCAGGAAAGTGCCATGCAGGGCGGTTTGCGTGCGGTGGAGAAGAAGCCATTGCCGCACATGTTGTGTGTAACCAACATGTTGCTGCACGGTATTGAGGATCCAAGTTTTGTGCAGCACGACAACACGCTGGCGCGTCCGTTTATCGGTTGGGAAGCGAAAGATCGTGTGGACATCATTCTGGCCAACCCGCCATTTGGTGGGCGTGAGGAGGATGGCATTGAGTCGAACTTTCCGGCGCATTTGCGCACCAAAGAAACCGCCGATTTGTTTCTCGCGCTGTTCATTCGACTGCTTAAAGCCAACGGGCGCGCGGCTATTGTTTTGCCCGACGGCAGTTTGTTTGGTGAGGGTGTGAAGACGCGCCTCAAGGAGCAGTTGTTGCAAGAGTGTAACCTGCACACCATCGTGCGGTTGCCGAACAGTGTGTTCAAGCCGTACGCGAGTATCGGGACGAATCTGTTGTTCTTTGAGAAGGGCACTCCCACGAAAGACATCTGGTTTTACGAACATCGTGTGCCGGCGGGGCAGAAGGCGTATTCGATGACCAAGCCCATTCGCGTTGAGCACTTCGCCGATTGTGTGGAGTGGTGGGGCGGTGCGAAGCGCAAAGGCCGCGCAGAGACGCCGCAAGCGTGGAAGGTGACCGCCGATGATGTGAAGGCGCGCGGATACAATCTCGACATCAAGAATCCGCACACGGTGGCGGCGGATCACGGTGATGTGGAGACGTTGCTCGCAGATTTGCGTGCGGCCGAGGATGAGACGGCGCGGTTGCGTGATCAGTTGAAGGCGATTTTGTCTGAGGCGTTGCTGCGATGAACGCGGAGCAATTGCTGGCGCACTATGACAAGGTGGCGGACGCGCCGGATGCGGTGGCGCGGTTGCGGAAGTTTGTGTTGGATTTGGCGGTGAGGGGGAAGTTGGTGGAGCAGGATGCCAGCGAGCCTGCAGCCGCTGAACTCCTCCGGCAGATCTTTGCGCACAAGCGACAGGCAACCAGCCGAAAGTCGATAGACTCTTCTTCGATTAAGCCAGTGTCGCCAGATCTTACGCCGTTCGAACTGCCCGCCGGTTGGGTATGTGCGAAGTTCGGGGACATCGTGATTTCACGAGATGGTGAACGAATTCCCGTTTCCAAAGAAGAGCGAAACCGACGAGCCAAACTGTTCGATTACTACGGCGCGTCTGGCATCATCGACAAGATTGACGCCTTCCTTTTTGACAAACCGCTGCTGCTCATCGGAGAGGACGGAGCAAATCTCATCAATCGGTCGACGCCTATTGCGTACATCGCACGTGGCAAATACTGGGTGAACAATCATGCGCACGTACTAGATGGGCTTTCGGTGGAATTTCTACAATACATTGAGCTGTTCATCAATTCGACCGATCTGAAGCCATATGTGACAGGCTCTGCGCA